>OGCI01000043.1_pt1 | contig 143373 bp, 129 predicted proteins | sample 1570021 | NCBI WGS metagenome assembly OGCI01 (sample SAMN06264664, study PRJEB24512) | hot springs metagenome | isolation source: Hot spring water | place: South Africa: Tshipise | collected 2015-06-21 | reverse complement strand
CCTCCTCCACCAGCGCCCGGGTCCGCTCCGGGTACATCCTGGCGCAGACCCCCTTGAGGCGAACCTCCACTCGGTCCGACGGGTACACGCACACCAGACAGTCCGAGGACTCCAGCGTGCCCGCTCGAGACTCCACAATCAACTCTAACACCCCCCCAAACAAACGGCGGGGGATCCATCCCCCGCCATCATCCGCCCCGCTAACCTACATCCTCTCGCATATGGCCCTGGCGAAGGCGGAGCAGGAGACCTCCCGGGCCCCCTCCCGCTGGCGGGCCAGGTCGTAGGTTACCACCCCTTCGCTTATGGCCCTCTCCATGCCCCTTATCACCAGCTCCGCCGCCTCCCTCCAGCCCAGGTGCTCCAACATGAGCACCCCGGAGAGGATCAGGGAGCCGGGGTTAACCTTGTCCTGACCGGCGTACTTGGGGGCGGTGCCGTGGGTGGCCTCGAAGAAGGCCACCTGGTCGTTCATGTTGGCCCCCGGGGCCAGACCAAGGCCCCCCACCGCCGCCGCCAGGGCGTCGGACATGTAGTCCCCGTTCAGGTTGGGCATGGCCAAAACGTCGTACTCCGAAGGACGCAGGAGGATCTGCTGGAACATGGCGTCTGCGATCCGGTCCTTTATCACTATCTTACCCTCCGGCACCACGCCCCCGTGGAGCTCCGACACCTCCTGCTCGGTGATGCACACGTGCCCGAACTCCCGCTTGGCCAGCTCGTAGCCCCACTTCATGAAGGCCCCCTCGGTGAACTTCATTATGTTCCCCTTGTGGACCAGGGTTACGGACTTGCGGCGGTTGGCGATGGCGTACTGGATAGCCATCCGGACCAGCCGCTCGGTCCCCGTCCTGGAGATGGGCTTTATGCCTATGCCTGAGTCCACCCGGATCTCCTTCCCCATACCCTTGAGGAACTCTATCACCCGGCGGCACTCATCGGTACCCTCCTCCCACTCTATCCCCGCGTACAGGTCCTCGGTGTTCTCCCGGAAGATCACCATGTCCACGTCCTGGGGACGCTTCAAGGGGGCGGGGACCCCCTCGAACCACCTAACGGGCCTCACGCAGGCGAAGAGATCCAGCTCCTGCCTGAACGCCACGTTCAGGCTCCTGAAGCCGCCTCCAACCGGGGTGGTGAGGGGACCCTTTATGGCCACCCGGAAGTAGCGCACCGCGTTGAAGGAGTCCTCGGGGATCGCGGTGCCGAACATGTCCATGGCCTTCTGACCCGCGTAGATCTCCCACCAGTGGAGCCTCCTCCTGCCCCCGTAGGCCTTCCTCACCGCCTGGTCCAGCACCATCCTCATGGCGGGGGTTATGTCCACCCCGATGCCGTCCCCCTCCACGTAGGGGATCACCGGCTCGTCCGGCACCTGAAGGCGGCCACCATCGAAGAGGATCCTCTCCCCGCTCTCGGGGGCCTTGTAGATCTTGAGCTCCAATCCCTCAAACCTCATCACACCTGCTCCCTCCCTTTCCTTCGGGGCCAAGGCCCCGCTATGGGATCCGAAGTCACCCCGTCCGCGGCCAACGGATCCGGGCAACCCATGTAGCCCGCGTAGCCCTCATCAAGAGGCAAAACGTGGCGGTAGTTAAAAAAAAGCCCCGGGGTGCGGAAGCGGAGGCGCTACTGCCGTTCGGTACCTTTTGGCCGTCTCCGGAAGGGGAGCAAACTGGGCAAGGGTTTACGTCTTCCGAGAGGGCCGCCCCCGGGGAACCTTTTTCTTTGCTTCGCTTTACCGAATTATCATAATTGCCCTATCGTCGGGCCTTAACGTAGTTGAGCCTGCCGCCGGCCATTATCACATTGAGGTCCTCCTCCCCCACCGGGGTGGTGCAGGGCACCTGGATGCCCTTGGTGACGTCGGTAACCCGGAAGACCGATCCGGCCCGCACCTCATCGGTGGCCAGCTCCAACCGGTCCCCCTGGTCTATCCGGTCGTAGTCCGCCGGATCCTGGAAGACCAGGGGCAGGATACCGAAGTTCACCAGGTTGGCCAGGTGGATCCGGGCGAAGCTCTTCACCAGCACCGCCTTCACCCCCAGGTAGCGGGGGGCCAGGGCAGCGTGCTCCCGGCTGGAACCCTGTCCGTAGTTGGCGCCCCCCACAACGAAGCCACCGCCGGAGGCCAGGGCCCTCTCGGGGAAGGTGCCGTCCACCACCTGGAAAACGTGTTTTGATATGGCCGGGACGTTGCTCCTCAGGGGCAGGACCTTGGCCCCCGCGGGCATTATGTGATCGGTGGTTATATCGTCCCCAACCTTCAGAAGCACCAGGCCGCAGACCATTTCCCCCAGGGGCTCCATGGCGGGCAAGGGCGCTATGTTTGGCCCCCGGCGGATCTGGATCGAAGATCCGTCCTCGGGGGGGAACACGAACCGCCGGTCGTCCACGTGGAACCTCTCGGGCTGGACGAAGACGAAGGGCTTAAGACCCCGGCGCTGGGCGAAGTCCCTTGGATCCGTCAGTCTCCCCTCCACAGCGGAGGCGGCGGCAGTTTCGGGACTAACCAGACAAACCTTACCCGTCTTATGGCCGCAGCGGCCCAGGAAGTTGCGGTTTATGGTCCTCAGGGAGACCCCCTCGGTGGGGGGAGCGAAGCCCATGCCTATGCAGGCCCCACAGCTCACCTCCAGGATCCTGACCCCGGCGGAGAGGATCCTCTCCAGGGCGCCGGAGGCGGCTATGTGGTGTAGCACCTGGCGGCTCCCGGGGGATACGCCCGCGTCCACCTCCGGGTGCGCCGGCCCGTCCCCCAGGATGTGGGCCACCGACTCCAGGTCCCGGAGGGAGGAGTTGGTGCAGGAGCCGAACATGACCTGCTGGATCTCCATCCCCGCCGCCTCCCTCACGGGGACCACGTTGTCCGGCTGATGGGGCAACGCCACCAGGGGCTCCACCCGGGACAGGTCTATCTCTATCACCTGGTCGTAGACCCCGTCCGGGTCCGCCTCCAAGGGCACGAAGGCCTCCTCCCTGCCCTGAGCGGCCAGCCAACGGCGGGTAACCTGGTCACTGGGGAAGATGGAGGCGGTGGCCCCCGTCTCGGCCCCCATGTTGGCCATGGTGGCCCGCTCTGGCACCGACAGGGTCTCAACACCGGGACCGCAGTACTCCAGCACCTTGCCAACCCCGCCCTTGACCCCTATGCGGCGCAGCACCTCCAGGATCACGTCCTTGGCGGAGACGAAGGGGCCAAGACGGCCGGTCAGGTGCACCTTTACTATCCTAGGGTAGTTGACGTAGAAGGGCTCCCCCGCCATTGCCAAGGCCACGTCCATGCCCCCCGCTCCGATGGCCAGCATCCCCACCCCGCCGGAGGTGGGGGTGTGAGAGTCGCTACCCAGGAGAGTCCTGCCCGGAACCGCGAAGCGCTCCACGTGAAGCTGGTGACAGATGCCGTTGCCCGGGGGGGAGAAGACTATCCCGTATTTCTTGGCCACGTCCATCAGGTACCGATGGTCATCCGGGTTCTTGAAATCCTCCTGGATCATGTTGTGATCCACGTAGCTAACCGAGAGCTCCGTCCTCACCCGCTCCACTCCTATGGCCTCGAATTGGAGATACGTCATGGTACCGGTGGCATCCTGGGTGAGGGTCTGGTCAATCCTGATACCTACCCTCTCCCCCCTCTCAGGCCTTCCCTCAACCACGTGAGGGTTCAAGATCTTCTCGGTTAGCGTGAGTCCCACGGTCAACAGCTCCTTTCTTTAGATAGATAAGCAAAGCTACCGCATCAAAAAAAATGGACCTCCGCTTCCGCGAAGATCCAACTATCCGTGCAATGCCACAAGGAGGGTACGAAGGACCCAGCCCACCCTGATGGCGTCACCCCGGTAGAACGTCCGATCTCCGCGGACTTCTCCCGCCGCTGCCCCGGGCCGGTCTCCTGGCTCACCCTCATCCCCTAACGGGCCCCTTCCCAGGGATCCAAATCCCCAGTGGATAACGCTCGCAGAGTCAGGCTTACAGTGGCGGGTCCGCGCCGGACTTTCACCGGCTTCCCGTTCACCCGAAGCAGTTCAAGTTTTTTAAATACCGGGACCCTAGATCCCTTGGGGGGAATTCTCCATGCTCAACGACAATTTGTCAAGCGGAGACTGTAAAATACATATTTTTCAGTAAATTAGCATCCCTCTTCGGCGCTGTCGATGAAAGGGTTGCGGGATTCCAGACCCTTCATCTCATATCGCACTCGGCGCCCATCATTCGCTTTATCCCTAACCTGATCCGCCGTATACGCCCCCTGATGGAGAAGAGTTCCTCGGGCCTCAGCGTCACTCGCCTGGTCTCCCCCGCATCAAGGGATCTAATCAGCTTAGCCATTGTAGGGAAGAAGTTGTACCTCTCGAGAATCAGCTCCCTGCACAGCCGAAGCAACGGAACAGCCTTGGAGTAGGCATCGCTTTGAATGATCTCCCGAATGGCATTCACGGCCCCCTCCGGATCATCTATGTCTATCCGGGCGAAGGAACCCTCAGGGAAGTACTCCTCCAGGTTGGGACAGCCCCAGTAGATTGGGAAAGCCCCCCCCAGGTATGCATCCGCCAGCTTCTCGGACCAATAGTGCGGGCATGACGAGTTTTCCAGCACCACGTGGTACCTGTAGGGCCTAATGGCATCCCTTTTGCAGGAAACCTCCCGGGCCCGGCCCCGGCCGAAGAGATCGAGCCCATCGATTCCAGCCCCCCCAAGGAGCTCCACGAACCGGTTCCTACGGCGGTGACAATCCCGGCTCCGCTTGGCGGAGCATATAACGGAGGCCAAACGTTCCTTACACGAAAATGGATCGTCCGCCACAAGGGAGTCGTAGCTCTCCAGGAACCTGTCGTCTCCCTCTCCGGACACGTTCCTTCCGTAGTGCCACGGAAGACACTGTTGCCCCAGGATCAACCCTCCATGGTCCATGGCATGACACGTGAGAACTCGGGCAAACTGTCTGGTGTACCTTGGGTCGTAGGACTTTATAGCCGGAGGCTCAAAGGTTACCAAAACCACCCTCTCGCCGGGACAGACGGTACTCTGGACCTCTCTAACGCCCTCGAAGACTATCCATCCATCCGCCCGATCCACCTCCTGGTCCACCAGGAACTCGACCCCATCCCAGACTCCGCTACCGGATGGGCTCTGCAACTTCAGAGGCCAATGGGGAAAGGCGGTGCTTACCCTTATCCTCATCCGGCATACCCCCTGGCATCCCGCCAGTTATCCAGGAACCACCTATAGGTGGAGCGAATTCCCTCCTCAAGCCCTATTGAGGGGCTCCAACCCATGGATCTTATCTTGGAAACGTCCAGAAGCTTCCTCGGTGTTCCGTCCGGCTTGCTGGAATCCCAGACAACCCGCCCTCGAAAACCCACCACGTTCCTTACCATATCGGCCAACTCCGCTATGGTAACATCGGTACCGGTCCCAACGTTGATCGGCTCATAACCTCGATAGTTCTCCAGAAGGAACACGCTCGCACATGCAAGGTCATCCACATGTAGGAACTCCCTGCGGGGGCTCCCGGTTCCCCAGAGGACCACCTGTTCCGCTCCCCTTGCCTTGGCCTCGTGAAACTTGCGGATCATGGCGGGCAAAACGTGGGACGTCTCCAGATGGAAGTTATCACCAGGACCATACAGGTTTGACGGCATGACGGATATATAGGACACGCCATACTGGCGGCTGTAGGCCTCGCACATCTTAAGCCCCGCTATCTTGGCCACCGCATAGGCCTCGTTCGTGGCTTCCAGTGGCCCGCTCAGAAGGTAATCCTCCCGGATCGGCTGCGGACATAGCTTGGGGTATATGCAGGAACTCCCGAGGAACAGAAGCAACCCAACCCCAGCTCCAAAGGCCTCCCGGATAACGTTCACCTCTATGGCCAGATTCTCACCTATGAAATCCGCGGGATACTTGGCGTTGGCCATTATCCCACCCACCTTGGCCGCACATAGGAACACGCAACCGGGACGAACTCGCCGCATGAAGGATCTTACCGCCGCCTGATCCGTAAGATCCAGCTCAGACCTATCAGCGGTTATAACATCCTCTCTGCCCAGAGACGATAGGCGCCTAATAACCGCAGATCCCACAAGACCCCTATGCCCCGCAACGAAAATTGGGCCCGGAACGTCGAAGGCCATCACAACGCCCCCTCCATGGGGGGATGCACGGGATAACCGGACCTGGAGCAAAGCCTCTCCCGCTCGGCTAACATTAGATCGTAAGACACCATCTCATCCACCAGCTCCTCCAGGGTCACGGTGGGTTCCCAGCCCAGCGTCTCACGGGCCTTGGTGTAATCACCCAGGAGCACGTCCACCTCGGTGGGGCGGAAGTATCTTGGATCCACTTCCACCAACACCCGGCCGGTATCGGCGTCGATCCCCTTCTCCTCCACCCCGCTGCCAATCCACTTCAACGATATGCCAACCTTAGAGAACGCCAACTCGGCAAACTCCCTCACGGTGTGACAGCGTCCGGTGGCTATCACGTAGTCCCCCGGCTCGTGGTGTTGAAGCATCATCCACATGGCCCTAACATAGTCCCTGGCATGTCCCCAGTCCCTCCGGGCGTCCAGGTTTCCCAGGTATAGCCTATCATCAAGTCCAAGGGATATCCTAGCGGCCCTGCGGGTTATCTTCCTGGTCACAAAGGTCTCTCCCCTAAGGGGCGACTCGTGGTTGAACAGGATACCGTTGCAACCGAAGATCCCGTAGGCCTCCCGATAGTTTACCGTGATCCAGTAACCGTACAACTTTGCCGCTCCGTAGGGGCTGCGGGGGTAGAAAGGGGTGGTCTCTCGCTGGGGCACCTCAGAGGCCCTTCCGTACAGCTCGCTGGTGGAGGCCTGATAGAACCTGCAACTGTCCTCCATCTTTAGGATCCTTATGGCCTCCAGTACCCTCAAAACCCCCAGACCATCTCCGTTTGCGGTGTACTCCGGAGTCTCAAAGGACACCTTGACATGACTCTGGGCCCCCAGGTTGTATATCTCGTGGGGCCTAACCTCCTGGAGGATCCGGATCACGCTTGATGAGTCGGTCAGATCTCCATAGTGAAGAAACAACCTTCGGCCCTCCACGTGAGGGTCCTGGTATAGGTGGTCTATCCGGCCGGTGTTAAAGAGGGACGACCTCCTCTTGAGACCATGGACCTCGTATCCCTTGGACAGAAGAAACTCCGCCAGGTACGCCCCATCCTGTCCCGTTATCCCTGTTATGAGGGCCCTTTTCAATTTATCCGCACTCCCCACATTGCCACTATCCTCTCCCATCGCGAAATCCGCACCGGATTTATTCTTACCCACCAAAGACCTTATGTCCGATCCGAACCACCACCAACCGAAGGGGTCCATCGCCAACGTTTTCGATCCGGCAACTTTCTCCAACGGGTACCCACACCCCATCTCCAGCCAAAACCGTCATCTCCCGGTTACCAATAGTGACCCGGGCTTTGCCCTCGATGACACCCCAACTTTCGCTGGACTTAGCGTGATGATGTGGATCGATGGCGCCGCCAGGTTTCACCTGGACCTCCGTCACATCGTAACCCACCCCTCGGATCAGGGACCTTCAGGATACCCCATTAACGCATCCGGCCAGGAGTTCGGGCAACTCTCGGCCCCCTAAACTCGCAAGCTTCTCCGCCAACAGACCAACCCGCTGGGACTCATTCCTGGGAGCCACTAAAATGGCGTCTCCACCGTCCACCACCAGCATGTCCCGCAGACCCAGAGCAGCGATGAGCCGCCCCTGGCCCATTATGAGAGACCCCTCACAGTTCAAGGCAACGCAGTCGCCGGATATCACGTTGCCATCTCCGTCCTTCTGAAGCCATTTGTATATGGCGTCCCAGGAACCTATGTCGCTCCAATCTCCATTAAATGGCACCATTGCCCCATCGCTGGACTTCTCAGCCAGGCCCCGGTCTATGGACACGCTCGGGGAGTCGGCAAAGGCGGAGATGAATTCATCGTAGCCACGGGATACCAATCGGTACAGATCCTCCATATGCCGCTCCAATTGATCCATGAGACACCCTAGGGTGAGACAGTACATGCCGGAGTTCCAGTAGTATCGCGGGTCCTCCGCATAGGCCCTGGCGGACTCAACGTCCGGCTTCTCTCGAAAGGACCTAACCAAGAACCCGGGACCAACGGGACCTCCAACCTCTATATAGCCGTAACCGGTCTCGGGACCTGCGGGTCTAACCCCAAAAACCACCCAAAGGCCCCTCAAGGCCAGCTCACAGGCCTTATCCACCGCCCCAACGAATTCCCCAGCTGGACCCATGATGTGGTCCGACGGGGCCACCAAAATAACCTCCCCCCGCGGGACACCAAGGTTCAGCAGATATGACGCCCCAAGGGCCACCGCGGATGCGGTGTTGCGGCCCACGGGTTCCAACACCAGGTGAGCCCCCGATGCTCCCACCGATTCCAGCTCCAACATGACCCGATCCCGGTGCTTAGGGTTTGTCACCACCACAAGATCAGAAGGTCTGACTATCCCCATGGCCCTCTCCAAGGTCAAGCCCAAGAGGGAACGCTTCCCATCGAACTCAAGAAACTGTTTGGGCAGCCAGGACCGTGAAAGGGGGAAAAGCCTGGTACCACCTCCACCGGCAAGTATGACAACCTTCATGGGCAGATCGAACTCCAGGTAACGAGATCCATTGAAACCGGCATTCTATCGAGATATCCGGTAGAGGACCCCCGCCTCCCGGTCCCAGGCGTAAGCGTCACCCTGTTCGGAGGGTCTTCCCTGATTATCCAGCCTCTCCATGCCATACAGAAGCACCTGGTCCATGGCAACCGACCCGGAGACCGGGTGGGCCATCGGGAAGTAGCCCACCACCCTGAAAGGCTCGGGCCAACCCTCCGGAGGCTCCACACCGTCCCGGCTCATCCTGTCCATCAGCTCCGCCAGTGGCTCAGGACAGATCCTTCCGAATGTCAGGCGAGCCCCGGAGGAGCTGAAGAAGGGCTTCATCAGGATGTAAGCCAGCCACGCACCCTCCGGTTCCGGCAGGGCCTCGTATGCCAGGTAGGCGGTGTAAAGTACCGCGTCCGCCGCCACAAGGGACCTAGGGGCCTCCTCCTCCATCAGACCAGAGACGCTGGACCACATGGAGGGATCTCCACCAGGAAACAACCGATCCACCAAGGCAAGCCCAGCCCCTATCCTCTCAACCGGGGATATACCCTGACCATGGACCAGCTGACGCCATAGGGCTAGGTCACTCTTGGAGTGGTAGTGGGACGACAGTATCCTCCCCCGCACCTCCATTCCCAGCCTCTCCCCTTCTTCCTTCTTGCTGACGAACCCGCTGGCACCGGAGGCAATCAACATCGCAACCAACAAAGACAACAGTGAAAGACTAAAAACCCTCGGCATTCGGATCCCCCCTCCAGATTCTATAATTCAAATGATAATGGCATATACACGAAAAGCAAACCAACCGGAGATCAAGCCAAGACGCCCCTGTAGACATCCAAGACCCTTAGGGCCATGGTTTGAACCGACGGTATCCTCCCCGGGTCAAAACGGGCCGACGGGCGTTCCCCCCGGAGGAATCCGGCCAGGGCGAACCTCCAGGCCCCTGGGTCCCCGGCTGGAACAAGCTCCGAGGGATCCAAGGCAAGCTCCCTCACCGCCGGCAGGTTTGATGCCATGACAGGGGTTCCAATCTGAACTGCCCTCATCAGGGTCCTACCCATCCCCTCCTCCAGGGAGGGGAAGACGAAGCAGGAACAACGGCTCATCCAATGGTCCACGTCATCCCTGAAGCCGTGGAAGGTTACACGGTTTGAGAGGCCCAACCGGCAAGATAGAGCCTCCATCTGGTGCCTTTGGGGGCCATCGCCCACCACATCAAGCCGCCAATCCCCATCAACACCCCCAAGGGCTTCGAGGAGAACCCCCAACCCCTTGCTTTGGGTTATCCGCCCCACGAAAAGGAAAGACGGAATACCCCCTGGGTCACCGACCCAAGTAACCGACGGCTCTTCCATGCCATTGAAAATCACCGCAGACCTCACAGGCAGCAGTTCTCCTAGGTGCTCGCGCACCGATTCGCTCACACATATAACCCCATCGGCTCTATTAATGGGAAGGAGGGCCACGTTCCTGCGGTAGCAACTGTGCGCGGTTATCACCAAGGGTACCCGGGACATCCTAGAAGCCCACCACCCTATCCAATTGGGGACCCTAGAGTGGGTGTGGATCACGTCCAGCCTGTTGTTGCTTGCAATACGGGCTATCCTAACCGCGGAGTAGAGGGCGGTTGCCGGGTTTTTTAGATGGACCGGCAGGTGGAGCACCTCCACGTCCGGTGACAACCGGTCCTCCAGGGAACCCCCGGCGGAAACCACCCACACCCGATGTCCCATGGTGCAGAGATGATTGGATAGATCCAGCACATGACGTTCAACCCCCCCTTCTACCAACTCCGGAAGGATCATCATTACTTTCATTTATCTATCAAGGCCCCTTCCTAAGGCAGTGAAAACCGATCGGCGGGAGGGCTCGTTAGCCTCCCGCCGACCATGTTATATCCCTTGAACGATACCTTCAAGTCTAACGGCAGTGGAGCCAACAGGCCACCTCCCGCCCCCCCACATCCGCCAACGGGGGCTCGTCGGTCCTGCACCGGTCCATGGCGTAGGCGCACCGGGGATGGAACCGGCAGCCCGACGGTGGGTTGACCGGGGAGGGGACGTCCCCCTCCAGGATTATCCTCTCCGACTTGGCATCCGGGTCCGGAAGGGGGATGGCGGAGAGGAGCGCCTTGGAGTAGGGGTGCAGGGGCTCCTTGAAGAAGGCCCCCTTGGGGGCGGACTCCACCAACTTGCCCAGGTACATGACCGCCACATGGTCCGATATGTGACGGACCACCGACATGTCGTGGGATATGAACAGGTACGTTAGCCCCAGCTGGTCCCTCAGGTCCTTGAGCAGGTTCAGTATCTGGCTGCGGATGGACACGTCCAGGGCGGAGACCGGCTCGTCGCACACCAGGAACCGGGGCCTCACCGCCAGGGCCCGGGCTATGCCTATCCTCTGCCGCTGGCCGCCGGAGAACTCGTGGGGATACCGCATGGCGTCGCTGGGCTTCAGTCCGCTCATCTCCAGCACCTGGCCCACGTAGTCCGCAAGGCTGGACCGGTCCACTATGCGGTGGTACAGCGGCGCCTCCCCCACTATGTCCATAACGGTCCTGCGGGGGTTGAGGCTCCCGTATGGGTCCTGGAAGATTATCTGCATGGACCGCCGGACCCAACGGGGGTCCTCCTTGAGCTTGGCGGACACGTCCTGGCCGTCGAACGTTACCTTGCCCGCGGTGGGCTCTATCAGGTGAAGCAGGGTCCTGCCGGTGGTGGTCTTGCCGGAGCCGCTCTCCCCCACCAGGCCCATGGTCTTGCCCTTGGGGATCCTAAGGCTCACCCCGTCCACCGCCTTCACGTGACCCACCACCGACTGGAACAGCCCCTTGCGGATGGGGAAGTGCTTCACCAGCCCCTCCACGTTAAGAATGGCATCCATCTACTCCACCCCCGTAACCCTAGAGTCCCCGTCGTAGAGGAAACACCTGACCTTGCGCCCGTCGCTCAGCTGGTAGAGGGGGGGTCCCTCCACCACGCACCGGTCGTGACAGCTGGCGCACCGGTTGGAGAACCGGCAGCCGGCGGGGAAGTACCTTGGATCCGGCACCGAGCCGGGGATCACCGCCAGTCGGTCCCGGTCCTCGTTCAGCCGGGGTATGGACTCCAGAAGCCCCCGGGTGTAGGGGTGCAGCGGGTCCTTGAAGGCCTCCCGAACCAGGGCCTCCTCCACCACCTGGCCCCCGTACATGACCACCACCCGGTCCGCCATCTCCGCCACCACCCCCAGGTCGTGGGTTATGAGCATTATGGCGGATCCGAAGTCCTTCTTCAGGTTCCGCATCAGGTCCAGTATCTGGGCCTGGACCGTCACGTCCAGGGCGGTGGTGGGCTCGTCGGCGATCAACAGCTTGGGGTTGCACGCCAGGGCCATGGCGATCATGACCCGCTGCCTCATGCCACCGGACATCTGGTGGGGGTACGAGTCCAGCCTCTTGCGGGGCTCCGATATGCCCACCTTCACCAGCATCTCCAGGGCCCTCTCGTCCGCCTGGGACTTGGTGAGCCCCTGGTGGAGCATCAAGGGCTCCCTTATCTGCTCGCCGACGGTGAAGACCGGGTTAAGGCTGGTCATGGGCTCCTGGAAGATCATGGATATGGAGTTGCCCCGCACCTTCCGCATCTCCGCCTCGGAGAGCTCCAGCAGGTTCACCCCCTGGAAGACTATCTTGCCCCCGTCCACCCGACCGGAGGGCTTCTGAAGGAGCCCCATGACCGACAGGGCGGTGACCGACTTGCCGCACCCCGACTCGCCCACCACGCAGAGGGTCTCCCCGGGCTTCACCTGGTAGCTGACCCCGTCAACCGCCCGAACCACCCCGTGATCCGTGTGGAAGGAGGTCCTCAAGGACTCTATAGAAAGCAACATCCCAAGCACCCCCTATCGCTTCATCCGCACGTCCAGGGCGTCCCGAAGGCCGTCCCCCAGGAAGTTGAAGGCCAGAACGGTGTACATTATGGCCAGCCCCGGGAAGATGGACCACCACCAAATTCCGGACGCCAGGTACTGCTGCCCCTCGGATATCATGAGCCCCCAGGAAGGCGTGGGGGGTTGGGCGCCGAAGCCAAGGAAGGCCAGCCCCGCCTCGATCATGATGATGCCTCCCATGCCCATGGTGGCCTGGACGATGACGGGCGCCATGGCGGAGGGCAGGATGTGCACGAAGAGGATCCGCCAGGATGGAAGCCCCAGGGCCTTGGCGGCCTCCACGAACTCCATCTCCCTAAGCTGCATGAACTGGGCCCGCAGCACCCGGGCGATGGAGACCCAGCTTATGAGCCCTATGGCCACGTACACGGTGCTGAGCCCCGGGTCCTTGAAGACAGCCACCACCGCCAGGACGAACAGCAGGAACGGGAAGGCGTAGATGACGTTCATCACCCAGGATATGAAGTCGTCCACCTTGCCCCCCACGTAGCCCGCTATGGCCCCCATGGGGATGCCTATCAGCAGGGAGACCACGGTGGCGAAGATGCCTATCTGCAGGGATATCCTGGCCCCGTAGAGGATCCGGCTGAAGATGTCACGGCCGTAAAGGTCGGTGCCCATGATGTGCTTGGCGGAGGGGGCCGCCAGCCGGGCGGACATGCCCTCGGTCCAGATGAGCTGCTTAACCGGGTCGTAAGGGGCGATCACCGGGGCGAAGACCGCCGCCAGGATCACCGTAATGGTCATGATGAGCCCCGCCATGGCCAGCTTGTTGCGCTTGAACCTGAGCCACGCGTCCGCCCAGAGGCTCCGGGGCTTGGGTTCCTCCACCACCGCGGTGCATACATTAGGAGTCACGTTCTCGCTAACGCTCATGTCCAAAACCCCCTACTCGTAGCGTATCCTGGGATCGAAGAGCCCGTAGGAGAGGTCCACCAAGAGGTTGGCCACCAGGAAGATGAGGGCTATGACGATGACGGTGCCCCTTATCATGGGGAAGTCCCGAGCCACCAGGGCCTCCACCGCCAGCCTCCCCACCCCGGGCAGGGCGAAGACCGTCTCGGTGAGCACCGCCCCGGACAAAAGCCCAGACATCTCGGCCCCAACGATGGTGACCACCGGGATCATGGCGTTCTTGAGGGCGTGCTTTAACACCACCGCCCGCTCCGAGAGCCCCTTGGCCCGGGCGGTCCTTATGTAGTCCATGCTGAGGACCTCCAGCATGCACGACCGGGTGAGCCGGGCTATTATGGCTGCGGGCCTCAGCCCCAGGGCTATGATGGGCAACACCATGTACCTGAACGACCCATCCTCGTAGCCCACCCCGGGCACCCAGTGGAGACCGTAGGCGAAGACCAGGAGGAGCAACAGGCTGAACCAGAAGACCGGGGCGCTCACCCCCGCTATGGCTATGAACATGGCGGAGTAGTCGAAGATGGAGTACTGTTTGACCGCGGACATTATCCCCGCCGCCACACCCACTATGGTGGCCAGGACGATGCACCATATGGCGAGCCTCATGGTGACCCCGAACCTCTCCCCTATGGCCTTGGAGACCGGCTCGTTGGTCCTATAGGACTTGCCAAGGTCACCCCTTACCAGCTTGGACAGGAAGTCCACGTACTGGACCGTCAAGGGCTTGTCCAGTCCCAGGTCAGCCCTTATCCGGGCCAGCGTCTCCGGATCTCCCCGCTGACCCATCATTATCCTGGCGGGATCGCCGGGGACCACCGCCATGAGGATGAAGATGACGGTCACCACTCCCCACACCACCGGTATGGAGACCAGAAGCTTGCGAAGGACGTACTGAAACAAGGCCGCACCTCCAATTCAATGAGGGGGAGAGGGGGATCTACCCCCTCCCCTTGGTCATGTCTACTTCGTCTTCCAGACCCTGGACAGGTCTATCTGATAGTCTCCCATGGCAGGTAGGACCACGTTCTTCACGTTGGGCTGATGGACCATGCTGGTGGTGTAGGCGAAGAGGAAGATCCAGGGGGCGTCGTTGACGATCAGCTGCTCCGCCTCCTGGTAAAGCTTCATCCGCTTGCCCCAGTTGGACTCCCGCCTGGCCTCGGACAGGAGCTGGTCCACCTTGGGGTTCTTGTAGAAGGAGTAGTTCCCCTTGGAGCCGAAGTTGGAGGAGTGGAGGTTCACGAACAGGAAGTTGTCCGGGTCCATGTAGTCCACCACCCAACCCATGCGGAACATCTGGGTCTCACCACGATCGCAGGTATCCAGGTGAACCCCCCAGTCCAGCTCCTTCAGCTTCACGTTGACCCCTATCTGGGACAGCTGGGCCTGGACCGCCTCGCAGATGGCCTTGTGGCCCGCACCGGCGTTGAACTGGAGCTCCACGTCCAGCCCGTTGGGGTAGCCCGCCTCCTCCAAGAGCTTCTTCGCCTTGGCGGGGTCATAGCCGTAGCCCCTCAGGTTAGGGTTGAAGCCCGGCATTCCGGGAGGCAACACGCCCTTGTTCACCTTACGCCGACCGTTGAGGATCATCTGGTTGATGGCCTGCCGGTCGATGGCCCAGTTCAGCGCCTGGCGGAGCTTCACGTTGTCCTTGAAGGGGGGCTTGGAGGTGTTCATGCCGATGTAGTAGGTCCCAACCCAGGGACGCTCCACGAACAGCTTCTTGGGACCGTAGGTGGCCACGCACTCCTTGTAGACCTCGTCGGGAACGGCGGTAAGGATGTCGATGTTGCCCTTCTTGAACTCAAGCCACGCCACCGACTGGTCGGGTATAACCTTTATCTCCACCCTATCCACGTAGGGAAGCCTGTTCCCCTGGGCATCCTTGCCCCAGTAATGGGGGTTGCGCTCCACCACGAAACGCTGGTCGTGCTTCCACTCCTTGAACACGAACGGACCGGTGCCCACCGGGTGGAACGAGAAATCCTTGCCCCACTTCTCCGCGTCCTCCCGGGGAACCACGCTGAACGCGTGGTACGCCAGCACCGCAAGGAACGGCGCGAAGGGGTACTCCAGGGTGAACTGCACCGTGTAGGGGTCCAGAACCTTTATCCCGGTCCACTCCTTGGCCTTACCCTCGGTGAACTCCTTGTAGCCCTTTATCTGCTTCACGAAGTAGGCCCGGGGGCTCTTGAGACGGACCAGACGCTCGAAGGAGTACTTCACGTCCTCCGCCTTCACCTCCCGGCCCTTGTTCAGCGTTGGCTTCCCCTCGCTCACGCTGTGGAACTTGACCCCCTTGCGGAGCTTGAAGGTGAACACCGTGGAGTCCTTGTTTATGGTCCAGGACTCCGCAAGGCCCGGCAGGATCCTCTTGCCGTCCGGGGAGTTGATCACCAACGTCTCGAATATCAGGTTGGACGCCCGATCGGAGGTGGTGTCAGTGGTGAACGCCGGGTCTATCTTGGGGGGATCCGACGCTTCCCGGTAGACCAGGGTTCCCCCGTAGACCGGCTTATCCGCCGCCAGGGCCGGAAGGGACATAAGGGACATGACGCCCAGTGCCAACAGGAGCAGGACCGCCTTTTTTCGCATACATAGTTACCTCCCCTCAGATGCATTACCAGCTATAACGAAACAATTGAGCCTAAAATATCAACTAAACAGCTATCACCCCCACAGGTTTTCCGTATTTTCCAAACTATACGACGGAAAAAATTAAATGTCAATAGCATCAAAGGGGACCTTTGTCATATATATTTAACGGGACATACAGCAAATCGCGGTGACCAACCGGGGGATCACCGGCAAAAAGGACCGGGGCGGGGGATCTCCCCCGCCCCGGTTTGGCGATCGATATGGGAACGGTATAAGGCGCTACTCCGCCGCCAGGTCCACCGAGCTCTCCCAGAGGCCGTGGATGTTACAGTAGGAGAGGGCGGTGAGGGTGCCCCCCTTGGCCACCTTCAGCCTGAAGACCCCGAAGGGCTCCGTGTGGGCAGGACCCTGGTTGGCCCCGTCGGTTGACTCCCCGTGGACGTCGAAGGTCACCCGGCCAACCTCGTAGGGGAACTTGCCCCCCTCGGGCTTGAAGATCAGCTGGATCCAGCGGATGTGGTGCTCCGTGGTGTTGGGATGGGGTATCTCCTTGCCCACCGAAACCTGAACCTCAAAGGGCTCCCCGGCCTTCACCGGCCCCTTGACCTCTATGACCGGTACGTGCTTCTCGCCCTTCCAGTCGCCGGACTGAATCAGATCCGCCATCTTCATCTCCCCTACCTCCCTCAATCTAAAAAGAATTTAGTTTAACCCCTAGGGCATATTTAAGCCCCTTGAGCTCCGGCTGTCAATCCCCGGGGAAGAGCTCGGCGAAGATGTCCCTCACCCGCTCGATCCTCTGGCATCGGTGCACGTTGTCGCCGCAGAAGAAGAGCCCCTCCTCCCAGTTGCCCCGGTAGGCGTCCACCAGGGCCTGGGCTATGCAGAAGGTCTCCCTGGTCCTTATGTAGGTGCAGTGGCTTAGACACCGGGCGATGCAGGGCTTGCTCTCCACCTTGCCCTCCAGGTAGCGCTGGACGAAGGGGTTCCTCAGTGCCCTGCCGGGTATGCCCACGGGGCTCATGATGACCACCACGTCGTCGGCGGTGGCGTTAACGTAGGCCTCCTTGAAGCGCACGTCCGCGTCGCACTCCTCGGTACAGGCAAACCGGGTCCCCATCTGGACCCCCTTGGCCCCCAGGGCGAAGGCCCGCTCCATGTCGGACCTGTCGAAGATCCCCCCGGCGGCTATGACCGGGATCGGGCTCTTCAAGACGTCCTCCACGTACCGGACCAGCTGGGGCACCACCGTCTCCAGGGAAAACTCCGGGTCCGTAACGTGCTCCATCTTGGTGGCCCCCAGGTGACCCCCGGCGTGAAGGGGGGTCTCCACCACGAACCCGTCGGGCTGGCGGCCGTACTGCTTCTCCCACCGGCGGACGATCAGCTCCGCCGCCTTGAGGGAGCTGACAATGGGAACCAGCGCCACGTCCGGGAAGTCCCGGGTGAGCTCCGGGAGATTGAGGGGCAGCCCCGCGCCGGAGACGATCACGTCCGCCCCGGCCTCGCAGGCGGACCGGACCTGGGTGTCGTAGTCGGTGAGGGCACACATGCAGTTCACCGCTATGACCCCCTCCGGGGCAATGGCCCTGGCCTCCCTGAGGGCGTCCGCCATGGCCAGCTGGTTGGCCTCGAAGTAGTTCCTCCCGTCGAAGTGGGGGGATGCGCACGCAAGCCCCACGCTGGCTATGGTGCCCACCCCGCCGCAGGCCGCCACGGCCCCCGCCAGCCTGGGGCCGGATATCATGACCCCCATGCCGCCCTGAACAAGAGGATACCTGGGACTGTGCTTTCCTATCTTGAGTTCCGGTAGCTTCAACCTCATGACCCCTTCGCTATCATATGTCTCCGCCCAGCGGATCTAGATATTATATAATATTTGAACACCGGCCGCGGCGCCGGGATTTGGCCCTAAAGCAGCATCAGCTCTAAAGGGCGACAGCCGGTTTTCCCGATGGGAAAAGGGGGTTCCCCCCGCGCTTCTGTGGATCGCCTTTTAACCAGCGGCGAAACTCGACAAGACTGGGCCGGAAGAGGATCCTGCACCTCCCCACCACCACAGCACCTGGCAAATCCTCCGTTCCGATTCCTCCGGAACCGTCCCCTTCAGCCGCTGGACGTCTTCACATCGAAAGGGCGATAGGGATTCATCAGCTCCTGCAGTATATCGATCTCCAGGGCCATGGGGCCCCACCTTAGCTCCAAAAGGTCACGGACCGATTATGCAAGCCACAAATAAGACATCCTGGTGGGGTGTCCGAAAGGGGTGTTAGGGATGGGAGAGATGGCGGTGAAGACCTTTGGGGCCATCCGACGGCGCTGCAGATTGTCACCGCAGTAGCTTTGTAGGTTATTAACCTGCCCGCATGGGAAGCGCAAAAGGGACTTGAAGGGTCCCGGTGGGATGCCCCAATCCATAGACCCCGACGCCTAATGCCTACCCCTCCCCCCGGAGGGCCATGAGCCTGGCAAGGGCGGTCAGTATCTCCGGGTCGCTCACAAGGCCCGCAAGGCGCTCCCGGGCCCTCTCCAGCGCCTCCGGGTCCACCTGGGGCCGGGGCCTAGCCTTGGGCCTCGGAGACGACACCTTAACCTCCAGGGGACGCTCGAATCCGCCGCCCCCGACCACCGCCCTTATGTCCTCCACCGGAAGCCCCAAGCGCCTCAAGGCCACCAGGACCCCCTTCTTGCACATCATCATCTTCATCCGGGCGGAGGAGCTGGAACAGACCACCAGAAGACAGCCCCGCTCGAACGACGCGGGCCTGCTCCTGGACCCCAGCTCCTCCCCCACAAGACCCCGCCACATTCGCTTCAGGTGCGCCAGCCCAAGGCCTATCCTCACCTCACCCCGGGCCTCGGATATGACCTCCCTGAAGGACCTCAAGGGCCATCACCCCCCTCGAGGTGCATCCAGATGAGCTCCACGTCCGCGGGCGTCACGCCGGATATGCGGCTCGCCTGGCCCAGCGTCCTGGGCCGAACCCGGTTCAGCTTCTCCAGGCTCTCCCTTAGAAGCCCCCTCACGGACCCGAAGTCGAATCCCTCCGGGATCCTCACCTGGTCCATCCGGCTCATCCGCTCCACCCGCCGGTCCTCCCGGGCCACGTAGCCCCGGTACTTCTCCTCCACCTCCACGGACCGCCACGACTCAGACGGGCCCCCGATGCGGGTGAGATCCCTCAACGTCTCCCAGGTCACCTCCGGCCTTCTAAGGAGCTCCAGGGCCCTAACGGGCTCTTCCACCGGCGAGGAACCCAGCTCCCTCAGCCTGGGGTTCACGAAGTCCGGCTTCAGCACCGCCCCTTCTAGCGCCTCACGGAGCTTCCTCTGGTCCTCCATCCGGGACATCACCACGCCCCAGCTAAGGTCGTCCAGGAGCCCCAGCTCCCGGGCCCTGAAGGACAGCCTCCGGTCCGCATTGTCGTGCCGAAGCCTCAGCCGGTGCTCGCAGCGGCTGGTGAGCATCCGGTAGGGCTCGTCGGTCCCCTTGGTCACCAGATCGTCGATCAGGACCCCCACGTAGGCCTCGTGACGGCCCAGCACGAAGGGCTCGTTGACCCCCATGGCCCTCAGGGCCCCGTTCACACCCGCCACCAGACCCTGGGAGGCCGCCTCCTCGTAGCCGGAGGTGCCGTTCACCTGCCCCGCCATGAAGAGCCCCGCAAGGCCCTTCACCTCCAGCCAGGGCTCCAGCTGCCTTGGATCCGAGTACCAGTACTCTATGGCGTAACCGGGCTTAAGTATCCTGGCCCCCTCGCATCCCGGCAGGGTCCTAACCATCCGGACCTGAACGTCGTAGGGCAACGACGTGGAGAAGTTCTGGACGTAGACCTCGTTGGAATCCTTGCCCACCGGCTCCAGGAAGACCGGATGGGAGTCCCGGTGGGGGAAACGGACCACCTTGTCCTCGATGGACGGACAGTACCTGGGCCCAACTCCCTCTATGAGCCCAGTGTAGAGGGGGCTCCGGTCCAGGGCCTCGATTATGATCCGGTGGGTCTCCAGGTTGGTCCTGGTGCAACCGCAGAAGAAGCCGGACACCACCCGGGGCTCGGAGAAGACGCTCATGGCGCAGGGCTCCTCCTCCCCCTCCTGGTGCGGTATCGAATCCCAGTCTATGGAGTCCCGGTGGAGCCTGGGAGGGGTCCCGGTCTTGAGCCTGCCCAGCTTGAGCCCCAGGGACATCAACGACTCCGCAAGACGATAGGACCCCAGGTTCCCCATGGGCCCCGCCTGGAATCGATCCAGACCTATGTACACCCTAGCTCCGCTGTAGGTGCCAGGAGAGAGGATCACCGCAAGGCACTCCACCACCTGCCCAAGGGAGGTCCTGACCCCCCTTATCCGGCGATCCTCCACCCATAGGTCCACCGCCTCCGCCTGGAGGACGTGGAGGTTGGGCTGGGACTCCACCTGGAGCCGGTAGGCCCTGTGAAACTCCCACATGTCGCACTGGATCCGAAGGGTCCTCACTGCGGGCCCCTTGGAGGTGTTAAGCCACCTGACGTGCAGGGCGGACCGGTCCGCCGCCTTTGCCTGGAAGCCCCCCATGGCGTCCACCTCCCGGGTGAGGTGCCCCTTGGCGGGGCCCCCTATGGAGGGGTTGCAGGCCATGAGGGCGGTGTTCTCCAGGTTCATGTTGAGCAGCAGGGTGCGCACCCCCATCCGGGCGGAAGCCAGGGCCGCCTCGCACCCCGCATGGCCGCCCCCCACCACCACCACCGGGTAGAAGTCATCCCCACGATTCAAGACAGATCACCCCCCAACGGGCGTCACCACCCCGGACCTGACCCGGTATATGGACGCCCCCTCTGGCGCCTCCGGCAGGTCCACGGTTGAGGCCAGAACCTGTACCCCCAGCTCCACAAGCCCCCGGGCCATGAGGGTCCGGCCCTCCCGGTCCACCTCGGCGAAGACCTCGTCCATCACCAGCACCGGCCCCCTGCGCAGGGCCTTGTAAACCACCTGGGCGGAGGCCATCACCAGGGCGGCGAAGGCCCGCCTCCTCTGCCCCCGGCTGAGGGCAAGCCCCGCCGCGTGCCCACCGGATGTCAGCACCACATCGTCCCTGTGGGGACCGAACCGGGGGCGCCGGTGGGTCATCTCCTCCCCCTTGATGGACCGGGCGGCCTCCAGGAACCGCCCCGGCTCCAACCGGTCCAGGGACTCGTGCTGCCCCACGTAGGAGGCCTCCAGGTGGATCCCAAGGCGGGAGGCGAAGGCCTGGGACAGCTGGCAGAGCCCGGGGGCCACAACGGACCGGGCCCTCCATATCTCCACCGCCTCCCGGGCCATGACCCTCAAGGTCATCTCCTCCCACCGGCCGCACCGGAGGGACGCCATCCGTTGCCTCACAGCCCGCCGGTAGCGGGTCAGCGCCTCCCCGTAGCCGGGGACGCACAGGACGCAGACCATGTCCAAAAGGCGCCGCCTCATTGACGGCGGCCCGTCCACCAGGGCGGCGCTGTCCGGCAGGAAGGCCAGCACCGGCATCCTGCGCCTCAGCTCCGATCCGGTCACCGCGGATCCGTCGATCTTGAGCAGCGGACGCCGGTTGAACTGGAAGGCACAGGTGATCTCCTCCTCCCCGGAGGCCTGGGCCACCGCGGCGGACATGGGGGAAGGGGAGCCGTCACCCCTACGGGGGATCATGGAGGGCCTGCCGAAGCCCCCCCAGCCGGAGGCGGCGCAGAAGGCCTCCAGGAGGTTGGTCTTCCCCGCCCCGTTGGGGCCGAAGAAAAGGTTGAGGCCAGGCGACAGGTGAACCGCCTGATCCTCCAGGTTCCTGTACCTATATAGCTTGATTGACCTAAAGTGCATCGTCCCCCGGCAACTCCGACTCGTCCATGGCGAGCGGCGCCAGGAGGTAGAGGTAGCTGTCGGAGCCTATGCGCTTGATGCACAGGTGGCCTCCGGGGCCGTTGAACTCAAGCCTGACCAGGCTGTCCTGGAGCCCCTTGACCCCGTCCAGGAGGAACTTAACGTTGAAGGCTATCCTCAATGGCTCACCCTCGATGGCGCCCTCCACCTCCTCCACCGCGTCCCCGAACTCGGGGGAACGGCTCCTCAGGGTGCAGCTGCCCCCGGGGGAGAGGTTCACCGCCACCATCTTGTTGAAGTCCCGGACCACCAGGTCCAGCCTCTCCAGGGCGCCGATCATCTGGGACCGGGAGACCTCCATGAAGGTGGTGCAGGACTTGGGGATTATCCGCTCGTACTGGGGGAACTTGCCGTCCACCCGCCTTATGGCGAACTCGAAGTCGTCGGATATGAAGTAGGCCTGGGCCTGGTCCAACAGGATCCTTACCTCCCCGTCCTCCTGGAGGCCGGACAGCATCCGGTCCAACTCCCTTATGGCCCTCATGGGAAGCAGCATGCTCTCCGACGATGAGCCCTCCATGGGGCACTTGGAGTAGGCCAGGCGTCTGGAGTCGGTGGAGACTATCCTCAGGGCCCCCTGGTCCCCCTGCAGGTAGACGCAGGACAGATACTGGGGGTACTCGTCCGACGTGGAGGCCGCTATGCCACCCTCGGATATGGCGTTCCTAAGGTCCTGGGCCTTAACGGTGCCGAACTGGGCGGCGGAGGCGGAGGAGGGGAACTTGGGGAACTCGGAGACGTCGTAGGTGGTGAACCGGTAGCGGCTCCGGCCGGACACCATGGTTCCCCTGCCCTCCTCCAGGTTTATGGTGAAGCTGGGATCCGGGCACTTCTTGAAGAGGTCCCCCAGCACCTTGACGGGAAGCAGCGCTTCCCCGTCCAGGTCCGAGTGGACCCCCTGGACCGGGCACCTGAGGCTGGTCTTCATGTCCGTGGCGAAGAGCTCCACCCTGCCGGCGGAGGACCGGATCATTACGCTGGAGGAGGCACCGGACGATGACACCCCGGCGCACCGTTCCGCCATGTTCCATGCCCTTATGAAGGGCCCCTTCTCTATGTTCAGCTTCAACGTTATCCTCCCCTTCCTCTATATCTTCTTTTCTTCTTTTAGAACCTAGGAGCCGTAGCAGTAGGTGCGGTGGACGGTGTGGATAACCCGATGAACCCCTTGCGGTCAGCGGTTTTTTCCACATTTTGCATGTGGACGGATCGTAGAGAAGATCTCCTCAAGTTATCCACATTTTCCACAGGATGACTGTGGAATAGTTCCCTTCGAGTTTCATCCACCGGATCGTCCACAGTGGATACCCACCGTTTCTACAGCTTCTTCCTTACGTTATCCACAACGCTCTTGACCCTAAGATCGGTCTTCAGGAGCTCGTCTATCTTCCTGCAGGCATGTAGCACCGTGGTGTGATCCTTCTTGTTGAACGCGTAGCCTATCTGCTGAAGGCTCGCCTCCGTGTGCTCCCTGCACAGGTACATGGCCACCTGCCTGGCCAGCGCCAGGTCCGACGTCCTCTTTGTGGACAGCAGGTCATCCACCGGCATGCCGAAGCTCTCCGCCACCAGGTGCTGGATCAGGTCTATGCTCACCGGTCCGCGCATCACGTTGCGGATTATGTCCTTGAGCCACTCGGCGGCGTTCTCCACCGATATGACCTCCCCGTTGAGCTCCGAGCAGGCCACCACCCGGTTCAAGGCCCCCTCCAGCTCCCTTATGTTGCTGGGGATGTTCTGGGCCAGGAAGAAGATCACGTCCTCGGGCACCTCGTAGCCCCTCATCTCCGCCTTCTTCTGGAGTATGGCCACCCGGGTCTCCAGATCCGGGGGCTGTATGTCCGTAACCAGTCCCCACTCGAACCGGGATACAAGCCGCTCCTCCACCCGCTGGATGTCCTTGGGGGGCCGGTCGGAGCTTATGACCACCTGCTTCTTGGCATCGTGGAGGCTGTTGAAGGTGTGAAAGAACTCCTCCTGGGTGCTCTCCTTGTCCGCCAAGAACTGGATGTCGTCGATCAGGAGCACGTCCACGCTCCGGTACTTGGCCTTGAAGTCCTGGGTCCTGTTGTTCTGGATGGCAGATATGAGCTCGTTGGTGAACTTCTCGGAGCTCACGTAAACCACCTTGGCCCCCGGCTGGTTGTCGCACACGTAATGGCCTATGGCGTGCATCAGGTGGGTCTTGCCAAGCCCCACCCCACCCCATATGAACAGCGGGTTGTAGGCCACCCCGGGGGACTCCGCCGCCGCCAGGGACGCCGCGTGGGCTAGCCGGTTGGACTTGCCCACCACGAAGTTGTCGAACACGTAGTTGGGGTTGAGGCCCCCTCGCTGACTCTGGAGGGGCATGGCCGCCGCTTCCGCCCTCTTCTGCTCGTTGGGCCTTATCTCGGAGCCAACCTTTAGCTCCACGTCCTCCGCAACCCCCAGGGCCCTGACCAACTCCTTCAGGGGCAGGAGGAACCGGCTCTGGATCTGTTCCTTTATGAACACGTTCGGGACGTCCAGCACCAGCATCCCGCCGGATATCTCCAGGGGAAGGCAGGTCTTGAGCCACGTGCCCGCCGCACCGGGGGGAAGCACGTCCCTGCCCTTGTCCAGTATCTCGTTCCACAGGACCTTCAGGTCTTCCAAGTGATTCACCTCTCCGCTATCCACCACGGCTCCTCCACACGTCCCATGTGGATAAAATCCCGGTGCAAAACCCCTAAAGATCCGGTTTCCACCGGGGGAGACCATTGTACCACGAATTTATCCACAGGAGTTTTCCACATATCCACATGATGTGGTTGTATTTGTGGATTTCCTCCCGGCTTGCAATCGGTGGATTCGTGTGGATCATGTGGATTTAGACAATTTGACGTTGATGGACCAACCTTGATCCGGTGGACAGGAGGCGATTGTGGAAAGTTATCCACCTTGGTGGATAACTTTGGTGGACAAAACGCCCCACCCCCATGGGATATAATCCGGTAGAGGTTTCAAAGGGAGCTTAGAGCGTAAGGAAGGGGGAGGCTCGATGAGTGGGCTTCTGCACATAATAAGCCACACGGACCTGGACGGGATAACCGCCGCGGCGGTGGCGTGGCACGCCAACAGGACCAGCCGGTGGCCAATAAAGGTCACCCTCTGCGGCTACGGGGACGTGGACTCCCTGGTCTCCTACGGGATCGACAAGGGGGAGGACCTGATGGTGCTGGACCTCTCGTGCCAGAGGCAGGACACGGTGGACAAGCTGGACAGGGACAGCGAGGGGGTACAGCTGGAGAGGCCCATCTTCTTCGACCACCACGCCAGCACCAAGGAGAAGTACGGGAACAGGACCTGGATAAGGGTGGATACCTCCATGTGCGCCGCCAAGGTCTACTACCGGTACCTGAAGGAGACCGGTCAGGACGGGCCGGTATCTCACATGGAGGAGCTGGTGGAGATCGCCAACGACCGGGACCTTTGGCTGGGCCAGCGGGAGGAGTCCAGGCTATGGCAGGCGCTAATCACCATCATGTCCCCCCACGGGGCCCTGATGCGGCTCTCCTCCAACCCATCCCACGTGATGGACCGGATGGAGCTGGACGCTGCCCGGGACTTCATCGCCCGGCAGGACGAGCGGTTCAGGATGGCCCTGGAGTCGCTGGACCGGAGGGGGGACCTGGCCCTGCTGGACGATGGGATCCTTGAGTTCGGGGACGTGTCCGACTTCTGCGGGCTGGTGCTGGACCGGATGGACAACCCGCCGGAGGTGGTGGCGGTGCTGGCCAGGCGCTACGCCGGGGACTGGGCGGTGTCGCTCCGGAGCCGCTCCGGCCTGTCGGGCCGGATAGTGTCGCTCCTCAAGGACGGGCGCCGGATCCGGGGGGGCGGGCACGACGACGCGGCGGCGGTCTACTTCCCCGCCAACTTCACCCGGGAGCAGATCTTCTCCTCCATCTCCACCGCCATGATGAGCCACCGGGAGAGCTCCCAGGAGGTGGGGTTCACCCTGGGGGACCTGTTCAGGGGGAAGTTGGGCTGATGGGCCGAATCGCGGTGCTCTACTCCAGCGTGGGCACCGGGCACAAGACCGCCGCCCTGGCCCTCTCCCGGTGGATCCAGCTGGAGAGCCCTCAATGGGAGGTCCAGTGCCTGGACGTACTGTCCTTCGGATCCCCCTTCGTGAAGGCCTTCATCGCCAACTCCTACCTGGAGATGGTGAAGCGGGCCCCAAGGCTCTGGGGATACTTCTACAACGCCATGGACGACCCCAAGGCCCGGGACGGGGTGCTAAACTCCATAAACGAGCTGACCGCCAGGATAAACCTGCGTAGGCTAATCAAGCGCCTTAGGTCCTTCGGACCGGACGTGATTGTCTTCACCCACTTCTTCGGCGCCGGGGCGGTGGCGGAGGAGTTCCTGGGGAGCGTGCCGGTCTACTACGTTAACACCGACTTCCTGAGCCACGTGTTCCACCGGAACCCCCTATTCAGGGGCTGGTTCGTGGCAAGCCATGAGGCGGTGCTCCAGTACCGGGAGGACGGGTTGACCCAGCGGGTGTACCTGACCGGAATTCCCGTGAGCCCCTCCTTCCTCCAGCGGATCCCGGCGGACCAGGCCCGGAGGTCCCTGGGGCTCCAGGAGGACAGGACCACCGTGCTGGTAATGAGCGGCGGGATAGGGGTCGGCCCCCTGGACGATGCGGTGTCCGCCCTGGCCAGGCGGGACCGCTGGCAGGTGCTGGTGGTGTGCGGAAACAACAGGAAGAGGCAGCTGGAGATCCAGCGCCGGTTCGCCGATAAAAGCAACGTCAGGGTCTTCGGCTACGTGGATCCCATAAACTCCCTCTACGAGGCCTGCGACGCGGTGGTGATGAAGCCCGGGGGACTCAGCTCCTCCGAGGTCCTCTGCCTGGAGAAGCCAATGCTGATAATAGACCCGATCCCCGGACAGGAGCAGAGGAACAGCGACTACCTGCTGGAGAACGGGGCCGCCAAGGCGGTCTTCCACGTGAAGGCCACGGACCACAAGGTGGAGGAGATCCTTGAGGACCCGTCCAAGCTAAGATCCATGGTGGAGGCCTGCCGGCGGCTCAAGAGGCCCTACGCGGGCCGGGACGTGGCCAGGATATTGACCCGGGGTAGCAATTAACTTATCTTTTTTTATGTGGTAATATCTCCGTTGGGGGGTCGGTGTCATAGAGGCTTCTTTGGGGGACCTGGGTGATCCCCGGGGGGTGATGGACGTGGAGAGCGTCGAGTCCTTCATGTGTGATTTCTTCACCAGGCAGGAGGTCTACCGGATCTTCTTCAAGGAGTCCCTGGTGGGGGCGGTGTTCTGTTCCCCCCGGGGGCTGATCCTGGATGCCAACACGTCCATGTGCGGCATGCTGGGGCAGTTCAGGCACACGGTGGTGGGACGTCCCATAGGGGACTTCCTCCGGAAGGGGTCCAGGAACCGCATAGTGGGGCCCCTTAAGAGGCTCATGAGCGGCAGGAGCAGGAACGAGCGGGTGGACTGCCAGCTGGTCAAGGCCTGCGGTTCCCTGTTGGAAGCCCGGGTCTTCATATCAAAGGTTGAGGACCGGGACGGGATGATCCGGGGGTACCTGCTGCAGGTGATAGACATCACCGACTCCAAGGAGCGGGAGCGGGCCATAAAGGCCATGGCCATGAAGGACCCCCTTACGGAGCTGCCCAACCGGGCGGCGTGCTTCGAGGAGATAGAGCTGGCCATAATGGAGTCCTCCGGGGGGGAGGACCGGTTCTTCGCCCTCATCTTCATAGACCTGGACGGCTTCAAGGATATAAACGACACCCTGGGGCACCTGATGGGGGACGAGGCCCTCAAGGAGGTGGCCAGGAGGCTCAAGTCCTGCGTCAGGGCCTCCGACACGGTCTCCCGCATAGGGGGTGACGAGTTCGTGATGATAATAAAGGGGCTCCCCTGCGAGGAGGCGGCCTTCTCGGTGGTGGCCAAGGTGGCCTCCCAGTTCGACTCGCCGGTGGTCCTGAGCGGCGTCAACGTCCGGCTCGGCGCCAGCCTGGGGGTGGCCATATACCCCCGAGACGGCAGGGACTCCCTGTCCCTGATGCAGCGGGCCGACGAGGCCATGTACCTCCACAAGGCCTCCAAGGACTAATCTAAAATCTCTTCGATCTACTTGCCTTTTTCTCACCCAGCCGGGGCCCTCATGTTGTACAATACCCCTTAAGGAACCATAAATACGATGGGGGGTATGAACATGGGATACTTTGAGCCCGCCGGTGAGCTGAGTCAGAGCGACCGGGACATCTCCAGGGCGCTGGCCAGCCTCCGGGAGGAGGTGGAGGCCATCGACTACTACCACCAGAGGGCGGCCTTGGCCTCCGATCCGGAGCTTAGGGACCTGGTGCTGCACAACCGGGACGAGGAGATCGAGCACGCGGTCATGTGCATCGAGTGGCTCCGGCGCAGGATCCCCGCCTTCGATGAGGCGCTGAGGACCTACCTGTTCACCACCGTTCCGGTAACCCAGGTGGAGGAGGAGGCCGCCGGCGGATCCGCATCTTCCCCGTCCCCGGTGGCGACCTCCCTTGGCATAGGCAAGATAGGCTGATGGCCCCTAGAGGGCAGGAAGGGAGGTAATTTGAATGGACGTTCTCAAGAGAGGCTTTGCTCCCATATCCCAGGAGGCCTGGGGTGTCCTGGATCAGCAGGCCCGGGTGATACTCAGGGAAAACCTCAGCGCCCGGCGGTTCGTGGACGTGGAGGGCCCCAAGGGGTGGGACTTCCCGGGCTTCGGCACCGGCAGGCTGGTTTTGCCCGAGGGGCAGCAGAAGGGGGCCGTCCGGTTCGGCGTCCGCCAGTTCCAGCCCATGATTGAGACCCGGGTCTCCTTCGAGATCAACATCTGGGACCTGGATGACATCTCCCGGGGAGCGGTGGACGTGGATCTATCCAGCCTTGAGGATGCGGCCCGGAAGATGGCGGAGTTTGAGGAGCGGGCCATCTACCACGGCCTGGACGAGGGCTGCATCGAGGGGCTCGTCAAGGGGGCGGGCTACACCGCGGAGCTCAGCGTCTCCAAGAGCAAGGACATGATCATGGGCATAGCCAAGGGGGTCCGCACCATGGGGGCCTCGGTGGAGGGGCCCTTCGCCCTGGTGGGGGGGGACAAGCTCTTCGCCGCCATAGACGGCTTCTCGGAGCCTTACCCCATGAGGAAGAACCTGGCGGAGCTGGTGGACAAGGTCATCTACGCCCCAACTCTGGACGGGGCCCTGCTGGTCTCCCTGGCGGGGGGACACCTGCAGCTCACCCTGGGACAGGACATGTCCCTGGGCTACGAGGCCCACGACTCCGCCACCGTGCGCCTCTTCTTCACCGAGACCTTCACCTTCCGGATCCTGGATCCCCGGGCGGTGATGAGCCTCAAGCTCAAGTAGCCCCGGCGGATGGACCGGTAAGACCGGGGGGAGGGGGTCATGCCCCCTCCCCCCTTTTCTGGCTTTCCTCGGGCCCCTGGATCACCTGGGAAGGGGCTTTAGTGAAGCGCGGTATATGTCCTCGATCACCTGGTCGGTGGCCTTAACCGGTGAGAGGGCCAGTAGCGTGTCCAGCGACGGGGTCTCCTTGGCCAGGTTCACCAGCTTTCGGATATGCTCCTCCCCGAACCCCTCCTGGGATAGCTTCGACGTGACCCCCACGGAGAAGAGCCAGTCCTCCAGGGCCCTGGCGGCCGCCATGGCCTCCGATGGATCCCCCTTGAGGCCCGGGGCTATGGGGGAGAGCACCTCCGCCAGGGCGTGGGGCTTGGCGGGGTAGACGTTCTTCACCACCGCGGGGACTATCATGGCTAGACCCAGCCCGTGTGGCAGGTCGGGTTTAACCCCCGACAGGGGGTGCTCCAGCGCGTGGGTCAAGTGCAGGAGGCCGTTGTCGAAGGCCACCCCGGCGATCATGGAGGCGTAGAGGAGATAATATCTGGCCTCCAGGTCCGTGGGATCTTTTAGGGCCCTGGGCAGGTGCTCCGCCACAAGACGGACGGTCTCCCTGGCCAGGAGAAGCGAGTATGGGCTGGCCGCCACGGTGGTGGAGGCCTCGATCACGTGGTTCACCGCGTCGATGGACACGAACCGGGTCTGATCCGCCGGCAGGGTGGTCATCAGCGCCGGGTCGTCGATGGCGAACATGGGGTAGATGCAGTCGTAGGCGATGGCGGGCTTGTACTCCCTCTCGGGGATGCTGACCACCGCGAACCGGTCCACCTCGGTGCCGGTTCCGTGGGTCAGGTTTATGGCCACCACCGGTGCCGCCTTCTCGGGAACGAACTTGAGCTGGTAGAGGTCCCTGGCATCCTTGCCAGGGTTCTCCATCAGGATGGCGGCGCTCTTGGCGGCGTCTATGGGGCTGCCGCCCCCTATGGCCACCACCGCGGTTGCCTTGGCCTCCCGAGCCATGGCCACCGCCTCATCCACCGAATCAACCGTGGGGTTTGGGGTTATCCGGTCGTAGTGGACGTAGGACACCGAGTGCCTCTCGAAGGCCTTCTGCACCTTGTCCCAGCAGGTCCTGTAGGAGGACCTGCCGGAGACCACCAGCACGGTCCGGTGTCCCAGGGCGGAGAGCCTCTCCATGATGGGATCGATCTTGTCGATGGCCCCCACCCCCAGGTAGCAGGTGGTCTTGGTGCGGATCTCCTTCACCTGGTATATCGAGTTGTCCTTCTCCCACATGGGTACATGCCTCCTCTGTGCGGGCCCCTGGGGGCCCTGATGTATTGTGCTATTTTTCACCCTCTCTACGATCCATAGTCTATTTCATTTCGCTATACTGTCAACCGCGGGGGCTAGATGTGCCACTTGTGGCTTCCCCTTTGGCACCCCGCTTCAGCGATCCCGTCAGCGGGACCCGGGGGTTGACCTCCGAGGGCCGGATGTGGCCGTTGGGGCCGGGGGCCGCAAAAAAGGGGGCCCCGCCAGTTACCTGGACGGGCCCCCCTATCGCTCGTGTCCTAGTTTCCGCCCTTGCCAGATCCCTTGCCAGAGCCATTGCCGGAACCATGGCCGCTGCCGGTTTCGGATGGCACGTTTGACCTTGGGCTCCCTGGTGTCCCAGCGCCAATGGCATGTCCCTTGGAGTTCCCATCGATGGCCTCCGTCATGGCCTGAACGTCCATCCTGTTCTTCGCCATGGTCCTTACCTGCTGGCCTATCCCCTCTCCCGCATCCCGGGGTATCTCCTGACGAAGCCTCTCCCTAACGTGTTGCATCACCTGGGCCACCTGGCGCACGGAGTAACCGGATTGGATCAGCGCCCTTATTGTCTCTGAGGCGGACTGGAGGGACATGCCAGCCCTGGTGGCCCCCATCATGGAGGTCATCAGCGGCGTGGCACCCTCCTCACCGTAGGCGTTCAACCCCTCCGCCAGGACGGTGCCGATCGCCACCCCGCATAGCTCCGCCCGAGACCGGACCTGTTCCGCTTCTGCCGAGGGGCCAGTGCCCACGGGGGTTAAATTTCCCGCCTGGAGCTCCGCATCCAGGATCATCCCCGATAGGATCGCCTGATTCAGCGCCAACCGTTCTGCAACTCTGGCCTCCACCCTGGATTGGAGCATGGTCTGGATCATAGACTTCAACATCAACCCATGGGGTTCCTCCTGCGTTCCCCCGGCGGCGGAGATCCAAAGGCCCAGGCATACCGAAAGCCCAAGCGCTGCCCGGGTCAACTTCGCGAACCTCATTTGACATCCCTCCCTCAGAATCTCTTTTTCACGAAGATGTGGAATGATCTTAATATTCTATCGCATTTTAAATGCAAGATCAAGTTTCATATCCATCCGACCCAACCTGGGCCGATGGACAAGATTATTGGACATTTTGATGTTCGTATGATAAAATGCGCGGCCTGACTGCGAAACAAGTAGGGATGGGGGAGGAGATGCGCTTGAGGAGGGCTGTATATTTCATTTGCATGGTCGGTCTCGGGATCTTTTTTGAGTTCCATGTGGCTCTTGGGGCTGACAAGATGTCCTTTTGGGACGTGCAGCGGAAGGGGACCAACTGTTTCAATCAGGAGCCGTCGGAGGCGTGGTTCGACGCCGCAAAGTCCCTGGGAGTCCAGTGGGTCCGGCTGGCGTTCGACAAGTGGGATGGCAAGGAACGCGACTTTCTCATGGGGGATGCGGATCACTACCGGGGGTTGGTGAAGGAGGACCTGGCCAAGCTTAAGATGGTCCTGGGCTGGGCGGCGGCAAGGGATATCAAGGTTGTCATAACCCCCCTGAGCCTTCCGGGCAATCGGTGGGTGCAGCTCAACGGTGGCAAGCGGGATCTTAGGCTCTGGAGAGATAGAGCCTACTGGGAGCAGGCGGCGGCCTTCTGGAGGGACCTGGCGGTTGCCCTCCGAGGGCATCCGGCGGTGATAGGCTACAACATCCTGAACGAGCCCACCCCGGAGATGGGGACGGGGCTATCGGAGTACGCGGATGCGGATGCCTACGCGGAATGGTACCGGAAAAACCGGGGCACCCCAAGGGACATAGTGGCCTTCTACCAGACGATAATAGCCCGGATCCGAAGCGTGGACCGGGAGACCCCCATAATGCTGGACAGCGGATGGTTCGCCAAGCCCAACGCCTTCACCTTCTGGCCCAGGTTGAAGGACGATCGGATCCTCTACTCGGTTCACATGTATGAGCCCTTCACCTTCACTAGCCACCTAAACTTCTCGGAGCACAAGGGCTACGCCTACCCAGGCAGGGTGCCATTCAACGGAAGAACGGAGATCTGGGATAGGGACAGGATAAGGACCTTCTTGACCCCGTTCCTCCGGTGGGCAAAGGATCGCGGGATCCCATCAAACCGACTGGTGGTGGCCGAGTTCGGATGCTATCGCAGGAACAAGGGGGCCGGGGCTTACCTTGGGGACGTCATCCAGGTCCTCAACGAGAACTCCCTTCACTGGGCCTTCTACTCCTTCCGGGAGGACGGATGGGATGGCATGGACTATGAGCTGGGATCCGGCGGGCTCGGGGAAGCCTACTGGAAGGCCAAGGGGGCGGGACTCAACCCCCCACTTCCGAGGAGGAACAACCCACTCTTCGAGGTGATCCGCCATCAGTTCCAGCCGGACATCTGAACCCGATGCATCGTTGGGCCCCGGTTTCGTAGTCGGGGCCCAATTTCATTTTCACCATCAGACGAAGACGAAGACCTTGAAATCCTCGAGGGGCCACCAACGGCCCCCATGGGCAAAACCGAGGGCGAATCGATCTCCCCTCATCAGGCGATAAATAGGACCGGTAAATGTGCTATTATGTGGAAAAAAGTAGGGCGTTTTCGTCTTTGCAACATAAATCACAAATATCCCGGCCCAAGCGGGAGAAAAGGAGATCGGAGCAGATGGACATCAACCACCTGAAGGAGAGGATCCTGAGCCTCAAGGAGGCCAAGGGGGCGGTGATCCTGGCTCACAACTACCAGCCCCCGGAGGTGCAGGACCTGGCGGACCTGGTGGGGGACTCTTTCCAGCTGAGCCGCGCCGCCTCCCGGATGGAGGCGGAGACCATAGTCTTCTGCGGCGTCAGGTTCATGGCGGAGAGCGCCAAGATCCTCTCTCCCCAGAAGAAGGTGCTCCTCCCCGCCCCGGACGCGGGGTGCCCCATGGCGGACATGGTGACCCCCGAGGACCTGCGGGAGATGAAGCGCAAGCACCCGGGCGCACCGGTGGTCTGCTACGTGAACACCTCCGCGGAGGCCAAGGGGGAGTGCGACATATGTTGCACCTCCTCCAACGCCCCCAAGGTGGTCCGCTCTCTGGGAGCTAAGGAGGTCATCTTCGCCCCGGACAGGAACCTGGCCCGGTACGTCCAGTCCCAGGTGCCGGAGGTGCGGATCATCCCATGGGAGGGCTTCTGCCCCACCCACCAGAGGATGACCCCCCAGCAGGCCGCCCAGGCCCTGCGGGAGCACCCCTCTGCCCTCTTCATGGCCCACCCGGAGTGTCCCAAGGAGGTGCTGGAGATGGCCCACTTCGTGGGAAGCACCTCCCAGATGCTCGACTTCGCCGAGTCCTCTGACGCGGCGGAGTTCATCGTGGGCACCGAGGAGGGGATGTTGCATGGGCTCAGGAAGCGCTGCCCCCGCAAGACCTTCCACACCCTCTCCCCCGCCCCCCTCTGCCCCAACATGAAGAAGACCACCCTGGAGCTGATCCTCAGGTCCCTGGAGGAGGAAGTGGAGGAGATACAGCTGGACCCCCAGGTGATCCACCGGGCCCAGGGGGCCCTGTCGAGGATGCTGGAGGTGATCTAGGTGCGGTATCTAACCCCCCCCGATCTGGAGGGAGCCCTGAACTTCCACGCGGTGATCCTGGGCTCTGGCATAGGGGGGCTCTTCTGCGCCCTCAACCTGCCCCGGGACATGAAGGTGGCGGTGGTCTCCACCGCGGTGCCCAAGGACACCAACAGCGGCCTGGCCCAAGGGGGCATCGCCATCTGCCAGGGCCCTGATGACCTGGAGTCCCACGTGGAGGACACCCTGAGGGCCGGATGCGGCCACAACGACCCGGAGGCGGTCCGAACCATGGTTATGGAGAGCCCCCAGGTGGCGGAGGACCTGATTCGCCTGGGGGTGAACTTCGATCGCCGCCCCGACGGATCCCTGAAGCTCACCCGGGAGGGGGGACACTCCAGGAACCGGATACTTCACGCCAAGGACTCCACCGGGGCGGAGATCGTCCGGGCCCTCTTCGCCGAGGCCCAGCGAAGGGACAACATCCACTTCATCATGGAAACCTTCGCGGTGGACGTGATCACCGACCTGGACGGCAACGCCGCCGGGGTCTCCCTACTCGGCCCGGGACCTTCCGCCATCCTGGCCCCCCACGTGGTGGTGGCCACCGGAGGCATCGGAAGGCTCTACGAGAGCACCACCAACATGCGCTACTCCTCCGGGGACGGGATCGCCATGGCAATGCGGGCCGGGGCGGACCTCATGGACATGGAGTTCGTCCAGTTCCACCCCACCGCCCTCCACTCCCCCTCCTCCTCCAGGAGCTTCCTCATATCCGAGGCGGTCCGGGGCGAGGGGGGGATACTGAGGAACCCAAAGGGGGAGCCCTTCATGGAGGGGGAGCACCCCCTGAAGGACCTGGCCCCCAGGGACGTGGTGGCCCGGGCGGTGGTCCGCCAGATGGCCCTCCACTCCTCCCCCTGCGTCTACTTGGACGTGACCCACCTGGACGGGGGGTTCCTCAAGTCCCGCTTCCCCGGCATCTACGCCCGGTGCCTGGAGGAGGGCATAGACATCACCTCCCAGTGGATCCCCGTGAGGCCCGTGGCCCACTACCTAATGGGAGGGGTCTTAACCGACCTGTGGGGCCGCACCTCCGTCCCGGGACTCTACGCCTGCGGCGAGGCCGCCAGGACCGGGGTACACGGGGCCAACCGGCTGGCCAGCAACTCCCTCCTGGAGGCGTTGGTGTTCGCCAAGCGGATAGCCCGCCGGATCCCGGAGGAACCGGCGGACCGGGGGCCCGTCCGGGTGCCAAGGGAGGACCGCTCCCCGTGCGGGGAGGACCTCCAGGGGATCATGGACCTGATCCGGCGGATCATGACCCGGCACGCCTTCGTCATAAGGACCCGCCGGGGCCTTCAGGAGGCCCTGGACCAGGTGGGGGGGATCATGCGGCACCTTGAGGGGCTGGAGCTACGCTCCACCGAGGCCTTCGAGGCGTTCAACATGGCCCAGGTGGCCCGGGCGGTGCTCTCCGCCGCCCTGTCCAGGCCCGGCTCCCTGGGTAGCCACTGGATAGAGGGGTGAGCTCCATGACCCACCACTGGCACCTGATAGACCCCATCATAGACCAGGCCCTCCGGGAGGACATGCCCTACGGGGACGTGAGCGCCGCCGCGGTGCTCCCCGAGCCGGCCCCAGCGGTGGCGCTGGTGACCGCCAAGGCCCCGGGGGTCGTGGCGGGGCTCCTGGTGGGGGCCAGGACGTTCCAGCGGCTGGACCCCGACGCACAGGTGGAGTTGCTGGCCCGGGACGGGGAGAGGGTCCTGCCCGGACGGGACGTGATGCGGATCCGGTGCGACGCCCGGGCGCTCCTCTCCGCCGAGAGGACCGCCCTCAACCTGATGCAACGGATGAGCGGCATAGCCACCGCCGTCAGGGAGTTCGTGGACGCCCTCCGGGGCTACGACACGGTTGTGGCGGACACCCGGAAGACCGCCCCGGGACTCAGGGTCCTGGACAAGCTGGCGGTCCTCATGGGGGGCGGCAGGAACCACCGGTTCGGCCTCTCCGACGGGGTGATGCTCAAGGACAACCACATAGCCCTGGCGGGTGGGGTGGCCCAGGCGGTGCACATGGCCCGCCAGAGGGTGTCCCACACCATGACCATCGAGGTGGAGGCCAAGACCCTGGAGCAGGTGGAGGAGGCGGTTAACGCCGGGGCGGACATAATCATGCTGGACAACATGCCCCCGGAGGTGATGGCCCGGGCGGTCCAGATCGCCCGGGGCAGGGCGATCATCGAGGCCTCGGGGAACATGACGGTCCAGCGGGCCCTGGAGGCCGCCCGGCTCGGTGTCCAGGTGGTATCCGTCGGATCCGTGACCCACTCCGCCAGGGCCCTGGACCTGAGCCTGAACGTGATCTCTCCCGGCTATTGATACCCCACTTTCGCTGTCCCGGGGGGCTCATATGCAGCAGGGCTCGAAGAACAGGTCCCCCTCCTGGAACCGGGAGAGCCGGAAGGGGGACACGTCGATGAAGGGCTCCCGCCCCTCCACCATCTCCGCCACTATGCGCCCCACCGAGGGGGCGAACTGAAGACCTTGTCCGCCGGCTAGATGGATCCTATACCCTGGTGGGCCCGGGGACAACCGCCCGGGTGGCGATTCACCGGAGCAGCAGGATGCCGAGCAGTCCGGATGCCAGGATCAGCACCGGCGGGTTGCGCCGAAGGGGGGGGAAGATCAGGAGGGACAGGAGGGACAGGGCGAAGAGCCCCGCCTGGATGGGGCCCGTGACGGAGGACCTGCCCATGTAGACCACCGCCAGGCCCATGAGGGCCGTTATGGGACCTCTCACCGCGGAGCGGAACCGCCGGTCCAGCCAGGGGTACCGGCGGAAGGCCCATCTCATGCCCCAAAGGGCCAAAAGGGGCATGGCTATGGAGGACAGGGTGCAGGCCACGGACCCCAGGAGGCCCCCCTTCTCGTACCCCACCAGGGTGGCGGCGTTCAGGATCAGCGGGCCTGGGGTTGTCTGCGACAGGCCCAGCACGGTGAGGAACCGCTGGGGATCCACCAGCTCCCGGGCGATCAGCTGGTGCCTTATGATGGGGACGGTGGATATGCCCCCACCGAAGGCCATGAGCCCCACCTTTAGGAAGGCGAGAACCGGCGAGATCAGTTCCATGGGATCAACACCGCCAGCCCTATGGATATCCCCAGGGACGCCCCGGGCCCCAACCCCATCAGGTGGAGGGCCAGGAACGCCCCAAGCCCCACCAGGCTCCTCCATCCCTTGAGGTTGTACCGGCCGGAGTCCGCCACCGCCAGGGACATTAGGGCGGTGCTGGCGCAGAGAACCCCGGATATGAACCCCCGGACCCAGGGGAGCTGGGAGTGGGAGAGAAGCCAACCCCCCAGCAACAGCACCGATAGGAACGGGGCGGTCAACACCCCCGCCACCGCCGCCACCGCCCCCATGGGCCCCATGGCCCTTAGGCCCGACAGGGCGGCGAAGTTGACCCCCACGGGACCGGGCACCGTGGAGGAAAGGTTGGTCATCTCCATGGCCTCCTCCCGGGTGATGAGCCCTTCGCTAACCAGCCTATCCCGGGCCATGGCCACCAGCACCATGCCGCCACCGAAGGTCATGGCGCTGAAGTTTAGAAACCAGAGGTATAGGGTTAGGGGCCCGGGGGACCTCAAGCGGGCACCTCCTGGTCCAGGCGGGACAGGATGGCGGTCAGGTCCCATTTGGTTAGGGGGAGCTGATACTGGACCTCCGGATCCGACGCCTCCCCAACGGTGACCCGCCGGGCGGGGGGCTGCTGGACCCGGTGGGTGGACCAGATGAGCAAGAGGTCCAGCTCGTCCCGGTACTGGTCCAGGTGCTCCGGGGAGGGGATCTCGTGGACCCCGTACCCCAGGGAGGACAGGTAGCTACCGTAGAGCTTCGCGTGCCTTCTGGGCAGCAACAGCCCTATGCGCTCCCCCCCGCGGCGTTCCACCTGGGGATCCTCCGGGGCGGGCCTCAGGCTCACCAGGGGAAACTGAAGGTGGAACGAACAGCCCTGCCCCGGGACGGCGGAGGCGTCGATCACGCCCCCCAGGTTCCGGACCAGATCCTTCACCGCCGACAGGCCTATCCCGTGCCCCGATGGGCTGGAGGTGCCGTGGTAGAGGATCCGCTTGATCTCCTGATCCTCCATGCCGGGGCCGTCGTCCCTTATCTGGATGGAGAGCCGCCGGGATGCGGTCTCCTCCACCCGGCAGAGGACCCTCACGGTGCCCCTGCCGGTCCTGCCGGACCTTATGGCCTGGGCGGCGTTGATGCAGAGGTTGAAGACTATCCTGCCCAGGTCCTCCGGAAGGCCGAAGAGGATGGCCCCGTGGGCCAGGGGGTCTATCCGGACCCTCAGGGTAACCCCCTTGAGGGCGGTGGATAGCATGTCGGTCATCTCCTCCAGCACCAGCGTGGGGGCGAAGTGGATGGCGTCCAGCAGGCTGGAGTTCCTCATCATCCGCATGATCCACTCGGTTATGCTCCGGGCCCGCTGGACCCCCCGCCTCATGCGCCGAAGGTCCCCCACCGGGTCCTTCCCGGACGAGAGCCGGTGCTCCGCCAGATCCAGCGAGTGGGTCATGATGGTGAACAGGTTGTTCAGGTCGTGGGCCCAGCCGGTGACCGCCGCCTCCAGGGAGGTGCAGTGGAAGGTCCCCTTCTCCCCCTGGGGGGGGATCATGTGGCCGGTGACCATCACCACCCCCTTGGCGGTGGGCTTGAACCGGAACCGGACCGACGGCAGGGTCCTGCCCCGGCTGAACGTCCTCTGGATGGGCTTGTGCCGGTCGTGACACTCCCGGATGGCCTCCAGCCAAACCTGATCCTCCACCCCCAGGTGCCCCAGGAAGTCCCCCCGGGAGGACAGCCCTTCGGGGTCGAAGATCACCCGCTGGATGGATCCGTCCCTATCAACCGCCAGCTCCAGAAAAGAGGTCTCCAAAAGTTTTTTCTCCCAACCGTAATAGTTTTATAACCGTATCTCCGCAATCGTCATTGTATCATTAACTACATTAAATAGGAGGTGGAGCCCTGCGTTTTCATGACAAAAAATGCGGGGGGTTGGGACTGAAGTCCCAACCCCCCGGGTTCGTGGGGCGCCTCGTCTTACGCCCCCAGGATCTCCCTCAGGTCCTCCTGGGCGGAGGGTCCTATGGGCCTTATGTGGAAGCTATCCTGCAGCACCTTGAGGGCCTCGGGGGAGATGAAGGCGGGGAGCGACGGCCCAAGGCGGATGTTCTTGATCCCCAGGTGCAGAAGGGTGAGCAGGATGCAAACCGCCTTCTGCTCGTACCAGGAGAGGATCAGCGACAGGGGCAGGGAGTTCACGTCCGTGTCGAACGCCTTGGCCAGCTCCACCGCCACCCGGATGGCGGAGTAGGCGTCGTTGCACTGCCCCATGTCCAGGAGCCTGGGGATTCCCTCTATGTCCCCGAACTCCAGCTTGTTGAACCGGTACTTTCCGCAGGCCAGGGTCAGGATCACCGTGTCCTTGGGCGCCAGGGTGGCGAAGTCGGTGTAGTAGTTCCTGCCGCTCTTGGCCCCGTCGCAGCCGCCGATGAGGAAGAAGTGGCGGATCTTGCCAGCCTTCACCAGCTGGATCACCTTGGGCGCCGCCGCCAGGGTGGCGTTGTGCCCGAAGCCCACCAGGATCTCCTTGTCCTCCCCGTCCTCCTGGAAGCCCGGGGCCTCCAGGGCCGCCTGGATCACCGGGGAGAAGTCCGACCGGTCCACGTGCCTGACCCCAGGCCAGGCCACCAGGCCGGTGGTGAAGATCCGCCCCTTGTAGCTGTCCAGGGGCCGCTGGATGCAGTTGGTGGTCATGAGGATGGCCCCCGGGAACCGGTCGAACTCCTTCTGCTGGTCCTGCCAGGCGCCCCCGTAGTTGCCCACCAGGTGCCCGAAGGCCTTGAGCTTCGGGTACCCGTGGCAGGGGAGCATCTCCCCGTGGGTGTATACGTTTATGCCCTTGCCCTCGGTCTGCTTGAGCAGCTCGTAGAGGTCCTTCAGGTCGTGGCCGGATACCAGTATGGCCTTCCCCTTCACGGGGGTCACCCTCACCCTGGTGGGCACCGGGTCCCCGTAGGTGCCCGTGTTGCCCCGGTCCAGCATCTCCATGACCTTCAGGTTAACCTTTCCGACCTCCAGGGCCAGGGAGAGCATCCCATCCACCGTGATGTCCTCCCGGGAGACCTGATGCAGCGCCCGATGGAAGAAGGCGAACACCTCCGGATCCTCCTGACCCAGGATGTGGGCGTGATCCGCGTAGGCGGCGGTCCCCTTGAGGCCGTAGATCACCAGCCACTTGAGCCCCCCCAGGGTCTCCCCGTACCGGTCCATGTCCGCCTTAGGGCCCACCTGAGATCCCTTGGCCGCCAGGGCCTCCTGGTCCATGGCCTCCTCCTCCAGCCACTGGTCCATCATCTGACCCCCAGCCAGGTCCCGGCGGACCTGGAAGGCCCGGCGGATCACCGACTCCACCCGGTCCGGGTCGAAGTTCACGTTGGTGACGGTGGTGAAGAGTCCCTCCAGGACCAGCAGGTCCGCCTCCCGGCTGGACCCCTTGGTGTGGGCCAGGGACCCCACATCTCACAGCACCTTCACCAGCAGGTCCTGAAGGTCCGACGTCTTCGGGTCCTTGCCGCACACCCCCATTACGGAACAACCCCTGCCCCCCGCGGTCTGCTCGCACTGGTAACAGAACATCTCCTATCCCCTCCTTCTCCCGTTATCCGCCGAAGCGGTACTCCACCGTCTTGCGGCTCAGGATCTCTCCCTCTACTCCCACCACCACGATCTCCATCTCCAAATCCCTCCGGGCCAGCTCTGCCGCCTCTTTGGCCATCCGGGCCAGCCCAGAGCAACACGGCACCTCCATGATGGCCACCCGGATGTCCTTGACTCCCCCACGGATGATCTCCACCAACTTATCCCTGTAGGAGGTGGTGTCGTCCAGCTTGGGACAGGCGATCAGACAGACCCGGTCCTCCAAAAGGTCCTCCTGAAAGGTCCTCAGTGCCACCGCAGAACAGTCAGACGCCAGCAGGACCTTGGCATCCCTGAGGTAAGGGGCGTTCGATGGAACTAACCGGAGCTGAACCGGCCAGTTCCTCAGCATGCTCCCCCTATCCCGATCGATCTCCCGCTTCGGTTCTGGACGCGGCTCCCCAATGGACCTGGCCATGCTGCCCGGACATCCACAGGGCAGGGTCCCCATCTTGGCCTTCCTCTCATCCACCGCCCGCTGGTCGTACGGAAGCGCCTCCCTCTCCTCGAAGCTTATGGCCCCCCTGGGACACTCCCCTATACAGTCCCCAAGCCCGTCGCAGTAAGAGTCGCTCACCAGCTCCGCCTTGCCGTCCACAAGCTGGATGGCCCCCTCGTGACATGCGCTGACGCATAGTCCGCATCCGTCGCACTTGTCCCGGTCTATCTTGATCACCCTTCTAATCGACAAACTGCCTCTCCCCCTTCCAGAAATCACCCAGGGTGGTACGCTTGAGGAAATCCATCACCTGGTCCTCCACTTGATCCATTAGACCCCCAAACATGCAGCGCCTTCCAAAGGGACAAAGGTCCTTTCCCAGCGGACAGCCCCCCTTGGAGCTCTTCCCCTCCATGGCCTCGTACACGTCCAACAGCTTCAAACGGCTCGGATCCGCCGCCAGCTCCACCCCGCCCCCGGGTCCGCTCTTGCTCCTCAGTGTCCCCGCCCGGGTCAGGTGCTGCACCACCTTGGACAGGTGCGCCTCCGACGCCCCTATCCGGGACGCCAGCTCCCCGCATGTCATCCTTCCCGCCCCCGGGGCGGACAGCAGGAGGCACGCGTGGAGAGCTATGGACGTGGCCTCCGAAAACCTGATCACGTTGCCCATTCGGCCACCCCTACTCAGATATTATGGAATTAGAATACCTGAATATCCGGTTTTGTCAACCCGTCCCGGAGGGGTAAAATGAACCCATACGCGCATGAACGGGAGGTGCCCCATTGAGGCTCTTTGCCATGTACAGGCTTCTGTTCCTGGCCACCCTGCTGGTTCTCTGCTCCCTTGCCACCCAGGGAGGCGAGAGCGCCCTGGCTGCCACTGGGGACGATCAGGAGGTGGCCCAGAGGCTGTGTGACGCCCTCTTCGAGCGCTTCTCCCCCGAGGAGGTCCAGGTGACCGTCAGGGGGGATCAGGCCTTCGTCCAGGCCCGGGGGATCTTGTTGGATGGTGTCCGGGTTGAACTGATCCGCCTGGACGCCCGGATAGACCGGTCCTCCAGGGATCTCGAGTCCATGGTCCGCTCCTCCATGGGGGAGCTGACCCTGCTGGAGAGGGACGTGAACGACTTCTTCGCCCGGAACGAGAGGTCCGGTTTCTCGAACCTGTCCTTCCGCCTCCTGGAGGACCGGTTCGAGGCCCAGGGGATCTACAACGCCAAGTTCATATTCTCCATAAGGATAAGGCTCAGGGCCGAGGGTATCCTGGCCCTGAGAGACCACGGGATCGTGCTGGACCGGGTGGGCTTCTACATCGAGGGCCGGCGCCAGCCCGAGGCCTTCACGGAGCAGATCCTCAAGTCCCTGAACCCGTTGCTGTCCACCTCGGACCTGCCCTTCCCGGTCAGGTTCCGGGAGGTCCGGATGAGCCGGGGATCCGTTTCGCTCCTCTCGGGCCTCAAGCCCTTCGAGGGGGCCACGGTTAGGAGGTCAAGGTAACTTGGACTTCGCCGCCATAGACTTCGAGACCGCCAACCGGTTCCACGAGAGCCCCTGCGCGGTAGGGGTGGTGGTGGTCCGCCAGTGGGAGATCGTGGAGGAGGCGTCGTTCCTGATCCTCCCCCACCGGGACTTCCGGTTCTTCGAGCCCATGAACGTGAGGGTCCACGGGATAACCCCCAGGCGGGTGCTCAGCTCCCCGGAGTTCCCCGACGCGCTGGAGGACGTGATATCCATGGTGCAGGGCCTGCCGCTGGTGGCCCACAACGCCCGGTTCGACCTGGAGGTGCTCATGCGGACCATGGCCCTCTACTCCCTGGGGGAGGCGCGCTTCGACTGGGTCTGTTCCCTCCGGCTGGCCAGGAGGGCCTTCCGCCTCAGGAGGTGCGGCCTTGAGTCCATGGCGGAGCACCTGGGCTTCCCATTCAATCACCACGATCCCTTGGATGACGCCCGGCTCTGCGCCAAGGTGGCCATGGCATCCCTCCTGGAGCTGGGGATGACCCTGGAGGAGGCCCCAAGGGAGTCGGTGCCGCCCTACCGGACCCTGCTGTCCCAGGTGGAGGACCGGCGCCGCCGGGCCCGGGAGATGGGACACCGTCGCCCCGCCCCGGGGGACAACGGGCCCGAGATGCTGGACCTGGACGTGATCAGCCGAAGCGGCTTCTTCCGTCCCTCCGGCGGGGGCAGCGAGGCCTACTTCACCACCCTCTACAGTTGCACCTGTCCGTATCACCTGAACACCCGGAGGGAGTGCAAGCACATGAGGGCCCTCAGGGAGGCCCTGGGAGGTGATGGGGTTGGAGAGGGAGATGCGGATCTGTGGGACATGGGTGATCTTTAGGGAGGGGGACATCTGCTCCTACCGGGGAGACGCCATAGTGAACGCCGCCAACGACCGGCTCTGGATGGGGAGCGGCGTGGCGGGGGCCATAAGGCGCTCCGCCGGGGAGGAGGTGGAGGCGGAGGCCATCTCCAAGGGGCCCATCCGGGTGGGCTCCGCGGTGGCCACCGGGGCGGGAAGGCTTCCCCTGAAGGCGGTGATCCACTGCGCCGTCATGGGACAGGATCTCAAGACCTCCCGGGAGGCCATCCGGTCCTCCACCGGAGAGGCCCTCCGCCTGGCGGCGGAGATGGAGCTCCGCCGGATCGCCTTCCCCGCCCTGGGGACCGGAGTGGGGGGCTTCCCGGTGGAGGAGTGCGGCCATGTCATGGGGGAGGAGCTGAAGGAGTTCCTGCTGATCTGCCCCGATGGCCTGGATGAGGTGGCCTTCTACCTCTTCGGGGCCGAGGCCTTCCGGCAGTTCGTCCGGGGGGCCACCCGGGCCCTGGAGTCCTGAGGGGCCAGGAAACGAAAGGTGCCGGGCTCTAGGGGCCCGGCACCTCCATCTCCTCCGGGAAGACCAGCTTGCTGGAGGTGGTCTCGAAGATCCCCTCCATGGCCATGAAGGCCTCCACCACCAGGGGGTCGAAGTGGTCCCCGGATCCCTCCTGGATGATGAACATGCTCTCCCGATGGCTCAGGGGGGTCTTGTAGGGCCGGTAACACCGGAGGGCGTCGTACACGTCCGCCACCGCCATTATCCTGGCCGCCAGGGGGATCTCTTCCCCCTTGAGCCCGTCCGGGTAGCCGGTGCCGTCCCACTTCTCGTGGTGGGACCGGGCTATCTGGATCCCCATCTGGAGAAGCGGGTGCCCCGGGTACTTCTTCAGCACCTTGAGTAGCGCCTGCTCCCCCATTATGGTGTGGTTCTTCATGGTCTCGTACTCCTCCGGGGTGAGGGGGGCCCGCTTCAGCAGGATGCTGTCCGGGATGCCCACCTTGCCTATGTCGTGCAACGGGGCCGCCTTCTTCAGCAGATCAATGAACTCCTGCTCCACCTGGTCCCGGTACAGCCCCAGCTCCATTAGACCCCGGCCCAACAGGCCGCAGTAGTGGCTGGTGCGGATGATGTGCCCCCCGGTGTTCTCGTCCCGGCTCTCCGCCAGCTCCGACAGGGCCTCGATGGTGGCCATCTGGGCCCTCAGCACCTCCTGGTCCTTCCGCTGGAGGATCCCCTCCAGCTCCCGGTTCTGCTCCAGCAGCTCCCGCTGGGCCCGGCGGATCCTAACGTGGGTCATGGCTCGGGCGGCGATCTCCTCGGGCCTGAATGGCTTGGCCACGTAGTCCACCCCGCCCTCCAGGAACGCCCTGGATATGTGGTGCGGGTCGTCCAGGGAGCTGACGAACATGACCGGTATCTCCCTCAGGATCTCCCTCTGCTTCAGCCTCCTGCACAGCTCGAAACCGTCCATCCCGGGGAGAACCACGTCCAGGATGAACAGGTCCGGTGGCTCCTCCGCCGCCCGTTCCAGCGCGTCCCTGGGGTTTGGGAACGTGCGGACCTCGTAGCCCTGCATCCCCAGGACCTCCCCAAGGATCTGAAGGTTCATAACCGAGTCGTCCACCACGTATATGGCCGGCCTGTCTCCGATGGCCCACACCCCCGTCCCCAGCTGGTCTTTTTAATCAAGCGAGATCGTCACAATTATATCTCCAGTCCCATGGTTTAACAAGAAATAAAAAATCCCTCCCGTGGATCAGACGTCCGCCAGGGGGCGGAACCGGCCCACGAAGGCCTCCCGGTCCATACGGGCCGCCCGGCACAGGGCCTCCAGGGCCACCGGATCCTGGAAGTCATGGGGGGTAAGGCGGATCATGTACCGGCGGGCTATCCGGTACTGGATGGACTCCACGTTCACCAGCCTCTGCTGGGTCCTGCCGGTGGCGGGGTCCATTATCTCCTCCAGGGGGATGGGGACTATCCGGTTGTTCTGGATGGTCACCATGGAGCCGCTGCCCCCCTCCTGGAGGAACTCGAAGGCCCCGTAGCCCAGGTTCCGGGTGTACTCCACGTCGAAGGCGTTGGGAGGGGCGCACCGGAGCTCGTAGCCTATCTCCTTGTCGTTCAGCGTAACCTTTATACCCAGCTCCCGCAACGTCCTCTTGACCCGGTCCCTCAGAGCGTCCGAGAAGTTAACCTCCCCGTACCTCACGTGCCCGTGCTCGTCCCGGTCTGCGGTCTTGAGCTCCTCCAGCTCCTCCGGGGGTATCTTCCCCATGAGCCCCTCCGCCACCACCGCCACCCCGTAGCCCCGGCCCATGGCCAGCCGCTTTATCACGGACCCCACGATCAGGTCCGAGATGGTGCCCAGGCTCACCCGGGGGCCGAACTCCTCGGGGATCAGGATCAGGGTCGCCCCGGCGCTCTTGCCTATCCCCAGCGCCAGGTGACCGGTGGCCCTCCCCATGGTGACGCACAGGAACCACCGGCCGGTGGTCCGGGCGTCCTCCATTATGTTGGTCAGTAGCTGGGCCCCCAGGGACCGGGCGGTCTCGAAACCGAAGGTGGGGATCCCCTCCGGCAGAGGCAGGTCGTTGTCGATGGTCTTGGGCACGTGGGCTATCCGGATCGGATGGGCCCTCTTGGCCAGGGACTGCCGGGAGAGCATGAGCGCCGAGTAGGCGGTGTCATCCCCCCCGATGGTTATCAGGTGCGATATCCCCGCGTCCGCCAGGGTGTCCACCGCCCGCTCCATGTCCTCCCGGTCCACCGTGGGGTTGTGCCGGGAGGTTCGGATGATGCTGCCCCCCTCGGTGTGGATCCGGCTCACCTGGTCGATGGTGAGCCTAATGGCCTCAAACCGCCCCTGGGATATGGGCTTGAACCCGTCCAGCAGGCCGAACACCTCCCAGCCGTGGTTGATGGCCTCGATGGCGGCGGAGCTGATCACGCTGTTTATCCCCGGCGCCGGACCACCCCCGCAAAGGATCGCAAGACGGTTGATCATATCGGATCCCCCCTTCTCTTTTTACCTACCCACTTCCACCGGATCCTCCGGTTGACCGCCCAGGCCCGGACACCTAAGACCTCCCGGTCAGAGCCACACCTCCAGGAAATCCGCGGTGAACTGATCCCGGGTCACGTACCTTATGACCGCTATCCCCAGGGAGGAGGCGAGACGCACGTTCTCCTCCCGGTCGTCCACGAAGAGGAGCTCCCAGGGATCGAGACCCTCCCGGGACAGGAGGTTATCGAAGGCCTCCCGCTGCCGCTTGGTATGTCCGGTCCTGTAGCTGTTGTACACCCCGTCGAACAGCTGGAAGAACCGATGCCGCCGGTCCAGCTCCTCCAGCCAGTCGGTCTGGTCGCTAAGCAGAAGCGTCCTGATCCCCCGGCCCCTCAGGTTCATCACCAGCTCCACCATGTGGGTCCTGATCACGAAGCCCTTTAGCACCATCTCCCGGAGGGTCCCGTCGTCCAGCCCGATCCCCGTCAACGCCCGGAACCTGTCCCAGAACTCCCCCTCGGTCCCCCGGCCCACCAGGTACCCGCTCTCGAAGAGGGCCTCCTCCGCCCGGCGGAGGGTCTCCTCCGGGTTCATCCCCAGGTTCATCGCCAGGGACGATATGCCGTTCACGTACCCCTCCTCCGCCATCACCCCGCCGAAATCGAACGCCACCGCCCTTATGGGGCAACCGCAACCTGACATCCGGTTCATCACTCCTTGGCTTTGTGATAAGCTAATCTAGAGAAGCGGCGTCGTCAACGCCGCCCCGCTCCTCGAAGGGCTCCACGTGGATCGTCACCATGGTGCCCTCCCCCAGGGCCTCCTCTATGGCCCTTTCCGCCCGGGTGGCTATCCGGTGGGCCTCCCGCAGGGGACTCTCCGGGGCCACCAGCACGTGGGCCTCCACCGCCGACGTGGGCCCCACCCGCCGGGTCCTCACATGATGGTAACCCAGGACACCCGGTGTGGCCCCCAGGATCCGGCCTATCTCCTCCTGGACCTCCTCCGGCAGGGCCCCCTCCATCAGCTCGTTAACGCTCCGGTCTAGGATCGGCAGGGCGGAGCGCACGATGAACAGGCTCACCGCCCCGGCGGCCAGGGAGTCCAGGGCGGCGAAGCGCCCCCCAAGGATCACCGCCCCCCCTATCCCCAGCAGGGTCCCCACCGACGACAGGGCGTCGGACCGGTGGTCCAGCGCCTTGGCCCGGAGGGCGAAGTTGTCCAGCCTGCGGGCCCATCGATCGGTGTAACGATAAAGGAGCTCCTTGCTGACCACCGACCCGGCAGCGGCCCAGAAGGGGAGCCACGACGGGGGCTCCTTGGGTACCCCCCTCAAGGCCCCCCAGATCCCCCACAGACCATCCAGCATTATGTACGCCCCCGCCGCCAGGAGGCTCAGGCCGCAAAGGGCCTCCAGCAACGTCTCCGCCCGGCCGTGGCCGTAGGCGTGACACCGGTCCCTGGGGCGGCGGGAGATCCGAAAGCCCACTATGGCCAGCCCGTCGGTCACCAGGTCCGTCAGCGAGTGGGTGGCGTCCGCCACCATGGCGGAGCTACCCCCCATGATCCCCGCGGAGTATTTGAATGCCACCAGCCCCAAGTTCACCCCGAGCCCCACCCAGCTAACCCGTTCCGCCTGGAGATTGTCCCCCATCATCCGATACCCCCTTGGACTTTTGGAGCCATTATCTCACAGCGGATCCCGTCCAGGGGGTGTTGACAAACCCTGACCTTGCACTATAGAATAGGCATCGCAAGGAAGGTCAATATAAATCAACCAAAGGGGGTATGGTCCATGTGGGGTATAGCTCCGTACGGGTTCAACCGGCGTCTCAGGAGGATGGTGGATCCCGAGGGGATCTTCGACGACGTGGATCGGCTCTTCGAGGGCTTCTTCGGAGGCGCCTCCGGCAGGGGGATCGAGATGTACGAGGAGGACGGGAAGTTGCACCTGGCGGTGGAGGCCCCGGGGATAGACCCCTCCAAGGTGGAGATCCGGGTCTTCAAGGACAAGGTCTCCCTCACCTCCGCGGAGGAGACGGAGGAGCGCAAGGAGGAGTCCCGTTGCTACTACTGCCGCAGGTCCTCCCGGCGCCTCAACTACGAGATATCCCTGCCCTTCCAGGTGGACCCCGACAAGGCCGCCGCTTCCTTCGAGAACGGGATGGTCAGGCTGGTGCTCCCCAAGGAGGGAACCCAGGAGGGCCGGGTCCTGAAGCTGGGCTCCGGCGAGTAAAGTCAAAGATGGGGAGGGGAAAAGCCCCTCCCCATCTCACTGTCTTTGGCCTTACCGCCCCTTCTACTGGGGTGACGAAAGCCGCTCGTAGGTGACGGCGAACCGGGCCTCCACCCGCTTGAACAGGGCCACCACCCGGGGGTCGAAGTGGCTCCCCGCCTCCTGGGTTATTATCCGCACCGCCTCCTGGTGGGGCCTTGGCTCCTTGTAGCACCGCCGGGATCGGAGCGCATCGTACACGTCCACCAGGGCCATGAGCCGGGCGGACAGGGGTATCTCCTCCCCTTTAAGCCCCTCCAGATAGCCGGACCCGTCCCATCTTTCGTGATGGTAGCGGGTTATCTGGATCCCCATCCTCACGAAGGGGCTGCCGGGGAAGATCCGGTCCACCTCCTCCAGCGTGCCGGCCCCGATGGACACGTGGGTCTTGATGACCTGGAACTCCTCCTCCGTCAGGGGGCCGGGCTTCAGCAGGACCCGGTCCGGAAGCCCCACCTTGCCTATGTCATGAAGCACGCTGGCCTCCGGGAAGTACTCCACGAAGTCCCGGTCCACCCGGTCCCTGAAGGCCTCCTCCTCCCGGGTCACGGACACCAGTATCCCGCACAGGGCCCGCACCCGCTCCAGGTGCATCCCCGTGTCGTCGTCCCGCTTCTCCGCCAGCTTCGCCAGGGACCTTATCAGCGCCAGATGGGCCCCCTCGGAGCGCTTCACCTCCCGCCTTATCCGCACCTCCAGCTCCCGGTTGTGATCCTCCAGCTCCCGCCGGAGCTTCCATATGGACAGGTGGGTGTTGAGCCTCACGGTGAGCTCCTTCATGCTGAAAGGCTTGGTTATGTAGTCCACCGCTCCGGCTTGGAAAGCCCGCACCTTCTCCTCCTCGGTGTTCACCGCCGATATGAAAACCACGGGAATGTCCGTTAGCCCCGGCACATCCCTCATGGCCATACAGGCCTCTATGCCGTCCATATGGGGCATGTTAACGTCCATGAGCACCAGATCGGGCGGATCCGCCGCCGCCGCCTTGAGGAACGCCTCCGCCCGGTGAAACAGCAACACCCGATGACCCAAGGGGGTGAGCAGCTGGTCCAGGATCTTGAGGTTGGACGGGGTGTCGTCCACCACCATTATGGTGGCTCGATAGTTAACCATTCCTGTCCCCTTCCCCAGCCAGGTCAATCATGGCCCCGTAGTCATAGTTCCTGAAAAGTTCCAGCAGCATGTCCCTGGTGGCCTGGTGGGATACCCCCTGGATCGATCGATGGATGGTCTCCCGGTCCCCGGATGATATGGCGTCCACCAGGGACCGCTTCTCCTCCTCCGTCAGCGAGGGCTCCTCCACCACCAGATCCGATGTCACCGACAGGGGCTCCTCCACCGTCACCGGCACCTTGAGGACGAAGGAGGCCCCGGACTCCACCTCCTCCAGCTCCAGGGACCCCCCAAGGGCCTCGGCGAAACTGTGGCTTATGGCCAGCCCAAGCCCGGCGCCCCCCCTGGATCCGTGCTTCTCAAAGGGCTGGAAGAGGCTCCGCCGAATGGAGGGATCCACTCCAGGCCCCGAGTCCCTAACCCGGAAGCACACCGTAGCATGAGACCTGGCCCCCATGTCCCTCACGGACTCAACCCAGATCTCCATTGTCACCGTGCCTTCGTCGGTGAACTTTATAGCGTTCCCCAGAAGGTTGATGAGCACCTGCTTGACCTTGCCCCGGTCGGTGGTGACCTGGTCCGGCACGCTCTTCAGGTAACGGACCCGAAGGTCCAGTCCCTTCCGTTGGGCCCCCAGGCTCATCAGGTGCTCCACCTCGGACACTAGGTCCCGCAGGTTGAAACGATCCTCCCGCACTTTCAGCTTCCCCGCCTCGATGGTGCTCATGTCCATGATCTCCTCCACCACCGACAGCAAATGATATCCGCTCCGCTGGATGGTATCGAGCCACTCGGACGCGTCCTGAGGCAGGTTGAGCGATGGCCCCCTCTCCTTGAGGAGGTCCAGATAGCCCATTATGGAGTTCAGCGGCGTTCTAATCTCGTGGGACACCCGGGACATGAGGCGGCTCCTGGCCTGGGACTCCGCCTGGGCCTGCTCCTTGGCGGAGCGCAACATCTCCTCCACCATCTTCCGGCTGGTCACGTCCTTCAGCGTCCCCACCGCCCTAAGGGGCCCGCCCCGCGAATCCCTGGAGTAGACCCGGCCGTGATCCGACACCCACAGATAGTCACCGAAGGCGGACCTCTTCCGAAACTCCGCCTCGTAGCGGTCCGTCAGCCCCGCCAGGTGGTCCTCCCAGGCCCGCTGAACCCTCTCCCGGTCCTCGGGGTGCACCGTATCCAGCCAGTCCTCCCCGCCCTCCAACCCGTAGCCGAAGATCTCCCGGTACTGACCGTTAACGGTCCAATTGCCGGTCACGAAGTTCACGTCCCACAGGGCGAGGCCGGTGCTCTCCACCGCCAACCGGAGCCGCTCCTCCGACTCCTCCGCCCTGGCCAGGTCCCGCTTGATCTCCAGGAGGAGCTCCCGGATGACCCAAAGGGCGGGGACCAGGAGCAGTAGGAAGAAGATCCCCTCCAGGAAGGACCTGACCGCCTCACGAACCAGTAACCCCCTTATGTAGGATATGTCGTAGTCCGCGCAGGCCAGGTACCAGGTGCCCCCCTGGGACCGCTGAGGAAGCGCCACGGACCTGAAGGTGCCCCACTCGTCCGTGTAGGACACGAAGGCGGGTCTACGATCCTTGAGGGCCCGGACGAACTCCTTAGGGATATCCTCGTAGGGATAGAAGTACCACCGCTCCCTCTCCCGGGCCTCCTCCTCGGTCACCGTGGGGGCCGCAAAGTAATATCCGCCTCCCCGCTCGATCACCGTGTAGACGTACTTGAAACCCCCGGAGGCGGCGAATTCGTTGAACCTCCTGCGGGCCTCCATCTCCTCCTCCAGGGATATGCTGTCCGGCCCCGTTGCCCGGTCGTGGAAGTCCGGCGCCAGCATCCCTTGAAGGGCCGAGGCGCCGACCATGAGTCGCTGGTCCACCTGCTCCATCAGTTGGCGCTCCTGCTGTTTATAGGCCCAAAGGGAGAATCCCAAAGCCCCCAAGAGGTAGATTCCCATAGCCAACAGAACCTTCCAGACGAAGGGACGAACGGACCGATCCCTTAACGGCAAGGACATCACCCCCCGGGGGATATATTTTTTTTAAAAATTATACCAAACTTCCTCCATTGCAGATTAGAGAAAAGAGATCAACTCACCTGGGGGCTCCGGGTGGTGCATACTTATCCATGGGGGGGAGAGTGGGTGAGGATATTGGTTACCGGCACAAGGGGAAAGAGCTCGGTGGTGCGCCTGCTTGTTCACCTCATGGCCTCATGCGGCATGGATCCGGTTGGCCGGATCACCGGCGTGGTCCCCCGGCAGATATCCCCCCGGGGGGAGCGGGTGATCCGCCGGCTCTGCCCTTCTTCGGTGGAGGAGATGCGATGGTGGATCGGCATGAATCCGGGTCGAAGCCTGGTGATGGAGAACAGCGCGGTGAGGCCTGACCTGCAGCACCTGGCGGCCAGATGGCTGAAGCCGGACCTGGTGGTGCTCACCTCCGCCAGGCGGGATCACCAGGAGGAGTGGGGGGATTCAGACCCCCTCCGGGTTCTCCTTCTTGGGGTCCCATTGGGGACGCCGCTACTGGTCCCCCGGGGGATGGGGGAGCGGGCCAGGGGGGTGAGGGACCTTCTGGGCTCCCCCGGGCCGGTGGTGGAGCCGGGACCCCTGGCGGTGGGGGGCCTGCCGGAGGTGGCGGCCTGGAACCTGGAGCTGGCGGCGGGGGCCATGGAGTTCCTGGGCCTCCCGGTGGACCCTATCTCCCTGGGGAAGCTGCCCGGGGACCTTCTGGGGGACTTCCGGGTGGTCTCCGGGCGGGGGTTCCGGCTGGCCCTGGCCTTCTCCGCCAACGACGTGGAGAGCACCGGACTATTGCTAAGGTCCCTGGGATGGGATGTGGGGTCATTGACCATCTGGTACCACCACAGGCCCGACAGGCCCCGGCGCCTTAGGGAGTTCCTCCGCTGGATCCGGTTCCTGGGCCTCAGGCGGGAGCCGATCCTAACCGGCGGCTCCCGGTGGGCGATCCTTAACCCGTCGGTGGAGGGCCGCTGGATCCGTCCCGCCGACTGGAGAGAGATGTTGCAACGGCTCGGGGGGATGGGGGATGTGTTCGGATGCGGCAACGTCTCCGGGTTGCCGCTGGAGCTCATACGGAACGTGTGGGGGTGAGCGGGTGGAGATCCGGGAAACGGTGATCCTGATGATGGGGATCCTCCTGTCCATGGTCTATCAGCGGCGGACCGGCTGGCCCTGCGGGGGCTTCCTGGCGCCGGGGATCCTGGCCTTGAGCGGCCAACCCGCCGGGGCCCTTTGGCTCCTGGCCTGGTCGGCCCTAACCTTCCTGCCCCTGAGGGCTCTGACCCTCCGGTTCGGCCTCTACGGCCGCCAGAAGGTGGGGGTGAGCCTTCTCATCGCCCTCTCGATCCGCCTCCTGGGGCTCATCATGGGGGGCTACGGCGGGTTTGCCCCCGGGGCCCTCCACTGGTCCGGGTTCGTGGTGCCCGGCATAGTGGCCGCCGAGGCGGACTCGGTGGGGCTGGTGCCCGCCCTTTGCGGCACCCTTTCGGTGGGGGCGGTGACCCTTCTGATAGGGGGGATGTTGCCGTGGCAGGTCCCATAGGGGGCCCCTTCCCCAGGAGGCTCGTGGCCCTTTCGGTCCTTCTGGGGGCCCTCCTCCTCATCCCCCCGGGCCTTCTGGACCCGGAGGGGCTCCGCGCCCTTTGGAGGTATCGGGCCGCCCGGGATGCCATCTCCCGGCACCTGGCCTCCCGGAAGCTTCCCTTGGACCCCCGGTACCCCTTCCTCGGGGTGGACTGGAGCATCACCACCACCACCCAGGGGGAGCTGGGGGCCAAGCGGCTCTCCCACAGCCCCATCTGGGCCCTTAGGGCGGTGGGGTGGTTCAAGGAGGCGGGTCTGAAGCCCGGGGACCGGATAGCGATCTTCTCCTCCTCCTCCTTCCCCGCCCTCCTGGCGTCGGTCATATGCGCCGCCGAGGCCATGGACCTCCGGGTGACGCTGGTGGTCTCCCTGGGGGCCTCCAGCTACGGGGCCAACCGGCCGGAGGTCCCATGGCCGGACATGGAGGAGGCCATGAGGTCCCAAGGGGCAATCAGGGCCAGGTCGGTGGCCTACACCCTGGGAGGAGATGGGGAGGTGGGGGGAGGGATCCCGGAGGAGGGGCTCCAGGTCCTGTTGGAGTCCGTCCGGTCCAGCGGTATCCCCCTCTGGCGGGAACGGGTCCTGCAGCGGAAGCTGGAGCTGGTGGACCTGATCGGGCCCAGGCTTGTTGTAAGCATCGGGGGCTCCGCCGCCAACCTGGGATCGGATCCGGCGGTGCTTGACCTCCCGTCGGGGCTGGTACGTCCCCCCGCCAATGGGGGAGACGGCCTCGTGGGGATGGCGTTGAACCGGGGGATACCGGTGCTGCACCTGATCAACCTGGAGGGGCTGAACAGGCGGGAGGCCCGGCGGCATCCCCGCTGGGCCTCCCTGGTGGGTCTCCTGGCCTTCGCCTCCACGGTTTGGTCCTTCCGGCGGTGGAGGCTGGAATAGATCCCCCTATAGGACGCTCAGGTACTTGTCCTGCCGGTCGCACTGGATGGTGACCACCCGGCTATCGGAGGGTAGCTCCTGGGCGATCCTCATGGCGGCCGCCACGTTGGCGCCGGTGGATATGCCGCTGAAGAGCCCGTGGCGTCGGGCCAGCCACCGGGCCACGTCCTTGGCCTCCTGGGTGGATACGGTAACCACCTGGTCCACCACGGACATGTCCAGGTTCTCGGGCACGAAGTTGGCCCCGATCCCCTGGATCCCGTGCTTCCCAGCGGATCCCTTGGAGAGGAGGGGTGACTCCTGGGGCTCCACCGCCACCACCCGCACGTTCCCCCGGGCGGCCTTCAGAACCCGGCCGACGCCGCTTATGGTGCCCCCGGTCCCCACCCCTGCCACGAAGGCCCCTATCTCCCCCATGCCCGCCTGGCTCAGGATCTCCGGACCGGTGGTTACCGAGTGAGCCCAGGGGTTGCCGGGGTTCGAGAACTGGTCCAGGGTGAAGGCCCCGGGGGTCTCGGAGAGGATCTCCCCGCAGCGGCGCACCGCCCCCGCCATCCCCTCCGAGCCGGGGGTCAGCTCCAGGTGGGCCCCGTAGGCCATTAGCACCTTGCGACGCTCCTCCGACATGGTCTCCGGCATGGTGAGCACCACCCGGAGCCCCAGGGCGGCGCCGAACATGGCCAGGGCTATGCCGGTGTTGCCGCTGGTGGGCTCCACCACCGTGGCCCCCTCCCGGATGAGGCCCTTGGCCTCCGCCAAGGTCAGCATCCCGAGCACCGCCCGGTCCTTCACGGACCCCCCGGGGTTGTTCCCCTCCAGCTTCACGTACACCGGGGCCCCCGAGGTCCTGATGGGATACCAGGGGGTCCTGCCCACCAAGTGGGTCAACGCGAGATCCATCATGCGGCTCATATGGCCACCTCCCTATTAGGGTTCAAATTGAGCTCCGCCCTTAGCTCCTCCATCTCCATCTCCAGCATCTCGATCCGCCGCAGGAGCTCCTCCGGGGACCTGCGGGGAGTTGCCCCGGGGCCCTTCACCACCTGGGCCTTGGGGCCCACCACGGTGGCCCCCGCCGGCACCGGCGACAGCACCACCGCGTTGGCCCCGATCCGGGCCCCCCGGCCGATCCTTATGGGGCCCAGCACCTTGGCCCCGCTTCCCACCACCACGTGATCCTCCAGGATGGGGTGCCTCTGCCACCGGGTCTCGTTCCCGGTGGCCCCAAGGGTGACCCCCTGGAAGATCACGCACCGGTCCCCCACCACCGCGGACTCCCCTATCACCACCCCGGACCCGTGGTCGATCAGGATCCCCTTCCCGATCCGGGCCCCGGGGTGGATCTCTATGCCGGTCCACCACCGGAAGAGCAGCGACAGCAGCCGGGGGATCACCGGCACCCCCAGCCTGTGAAGTGCGTGGGCCAGCCGGTGCCCCAGCAGGGCGTGGAACCCCGGGGCGCACAGGGCCACCTCCAGGAAACCCCTAAGGCCCCTGGGGATCGATGGGTCCCTTTCCATTACCGCCTTGAAGTCCTCCGCTACCAGCTTGAACACCCCAAAACAGATCACCTCCGCAAAATTGAAAAAGGGGGGCTCCGCCATAGGGCGGACCCCCCTTGATTCGCTTAAGCTATTCGGTTCGGCTCAACCCGCTGAAGCCCTCCGGTCCGCCCCTATGTCCCGGGACGGCACGGCCATCGCCGGGTCATCTAAACGATGATCCGGCTACAACACAGGGCCATATGGAGAGATGCGGATCGAGGCTCAGTCGGTTTGATCATGAGCGCATTCTACTTCCCCGATGGGGCTTTGGCAAGCCCCCGGGCCAGGGTCATCTCCAGTCCCAGGAGCAGCGAGTGGAGCGCCACCGGCCCCATGAATAGCCCCGGCACCCCCCAGGCGGCGAGCCCCCCCAGGACCCCCACCATCATCAGCAGGGTGGATGCCTCCTCCCCGGAGGACATGAACAGGGGGCGCACCAGGTGATCTATGGAGGACACCACCAGGGCCCCCCAGGCGGCCAGGATCAGCCCCCCCTTGATGGACCCGGTGAGCGCCAGGTAGGCCGCCCCGGGCAGCCAGACCAGGGCGGTGCCCACCACGGGGATGAAGCTGCAGGCGAACATGCCGAGCCCCGCGGTGGCCCAGTTGGGAAGGCCGCTGAACCACCACCCGAGGGCCCCCAGTCCCCCCTGCACCAGGCCGGTGAGCACCGATCCCACGATCACCGCCCTCATCACCCGGCCGGACCTGAGGAGAAAGGCCCTGGCCCTCCATCCCCCCAGGGGGATGGTCCGTCCAAGGGCCCTCACCAGGGCCTCCCAGTCCTTGAGGATCAAGAGGCCGAAGAAGCAGGATAGGAGAATCGTGTAGGTGGCCCGGGTTATGCCCACTATCAGGTTCCCCGACATGGATAGCCCCTGCCGGGCGAGCCATATGAGCCCGCCCGCCCCCAGGGACCACAGGTCCAGCCTCCCGAACTCTGAGGGCAGGTGCGTCACCAGGTGACCGTAGCGGGCCTTCAGCGCATCCGCCAGCTGTGCCACGTCCACGTCACCCCTCACCAGCCCCAGGAGGCCCTGGGACGCTATCCCCCTCACCTCCATGCCTAGGGCGTAGACCCCGTAGGCGGTGGGGATCACTATGGAGAACAGGAACCCCAAGGTCAGTAGCGACGCCCAGAGGGCCGGCCGGTTGGCCCGCCGGCAGAGGCGCCTCTTGGGGCCGCTCAGGGCGAAGGCCATCACCGCCCCCATCCCAAGGGGCTCCAGCATGGATCTCACCACCGGGTAGCTCCACAGGGCCAAGACCAGCACGAAGGCCCCCACCGCCCATTGGGGCGCCATATCCCTTCTCACCCGCTCACCTCCTTGACTTGATACGTCATAGGAGTATATCATCATACAAAGAGTTTTAAATCAAAGTATAATTCCCTGGGCTCCCTTGGAAATAGTGCTTTTGGTTCCATTTTGTAGGAAACCTCGCGCAAGGGAAGTTTAAGATGATCGGGAGGGGTCGCCTTGGCGCATCCGCTTTTCGGCATCGTGCCGTCGGAAGGAAGATCCGGTGGGAACCCTGACGGGGCCGACCCTGGGCATGTCAGGGCCCCCAAGGAGGTAATAAAGGTCGTAGGCGTTGGGGGTGGCGGCGGGAACGCCCTGGCCCACATGATAGGCCTGGGGCTCTCGGGGGTCACCACCGTGGTGGCCAACACGGACGTGCGGGCCATGGAGATGGTGGACGCCCAGGTGAAGATCGTCCTGGGCAGGGAGCTCACCAAGGGGCTGGGGGCCGGGGCGAACCCGGAGGTGGGGCACAAGGCGGCGGTGGAGTCCCGGGAGGAGATCCGCCGGGTGCTGGAGGGCTCCGACATGGTCTACTTCGCCGCCGGCATGGGGGGCGGCACCGGCACCGGAGCGCTGCCAGTGATGGCCGCCATGGCGAGGGAGATGGGGATACTTACCGTGGCGGTGGTCACCAAGCCCTTCACCTTCGAGGGGGCCAAGCGGATGAACAACGCCCTAGCGGGGATAAGGGAGCTGGAGCCCGCGGTGGACTCCCTCATCGTGATCCCCAACGACCGGCTCATAGAGATATCCGACGCTAGGATGACCATCCAGGAGTCCTTCGCCATGGCCAACGACGTGCTACGCCAGGCGGTCCAGGGGGTCACGGACCTGATAGTGAGGCCCGGGCTGGTGAACGTGGACTTCGCCGACGTCCGGGCGGTGATGCGTTGCGCCGGCAGGGCGGTGATGGGCATCGGATCCGCCCGGGGGGAGGATCGGGCCAAGGAGGCGTTGAGGCGGGCCATGGAGAGCCCCCTCATGGAGGTGCGCCTCAAGGACGCCCGAGGGGGGCTCATAAACGTCACCGCCGGCCCCGATATAGGGATCCACGAGATCCACGAGGCCGCCGAGGCCTTCCAGAGCTACCTGGGGGAGGACGCCCTGTTCTTCTGGGGCTACGGGGAGGACCCGGATCTCACCGGCACCGTCAAGGTGGTGGTCATCGCCGCCGGCTTCGACGGGGAGGACCGGTGCGATGCGCCCCCCAAGGGGGCCCCGAGGCCCAGGGGGGCGGAGGCGGAGCCCCTAAGGCCGCCGATGACCCCCGACCGGGGGGACTCCCCGGGGCTCTTCGACCGGAGCCCCAGCTCCCTGGACGTGCCCACCATCCTGCGGCGCCGGGGCATGGGGCCCGGTTGATGCCTCGCAAGGGATCAGATCGAGAGGGGGATCCGGATAACCGGATCCCCCTCTCGTCTCGGCCGTTCGCTTCCTACCCCTTCAGGGCCATCCGGTCCGACAGCCTGAACCGGCCTATGGTCTGCGACAGCCTCCCAGACAGCTCCATGAGCTCCCGGGCGCTCAGCTCCACCGCCTCCACTGTCCCTTTGGCCTGTTGGGCGCTCTGGGCCGCCTCCTGGGACAGGTCCAGCGCCTGGTTAGTCTCGCTGGATATGTCCTGTACCGCATGGGCTATCTCGCCGCTTGAGGCCGCCTGCTGCTGCGCCACCGCCGCCAGGTCCTGGGTGCCGGAGGCTATGTTCTGCAGGGATCCCATCACCCGGCCTATGAGCTCCACCGTCTGGTTGGCCCCCTCCAGTGCCCTCCTGGAGGCCTCCGCGTTGGCCTCCGAGGCGGTCACCACCTTGCCCATCTCACCGCCTATCCTGTCCGCCAGCTCCGCTATCTGGCCCGCCGCTCGGTTGCTCTCCTCCGCCAGCTTCCGGACCTCCTCGGCCACCACCGCGAAGCCCTTGCCCGCCTCTCCCGCCCGGGCGGCCTCGATGGCGGCGTTAAGAGCCAGCAGGTTCGTCTGGTCCGCTATCTGCCCTATCTGGGCCACGAAGGACTGGATCTGGCGGGCCATCTCACCTAGCCCCCGCACCATCTGGCTGCTGCGCTCCGCCTCCTCCGCCACGGAGGTGATGGCCTTAGCCACCCGGTCCACCGCGGAGCTCCCCTCCTCCGCCGCCCTCCGGGCCAGCTCCACGTTCTCCGCCATGTCGGTGGCCCGCTGGGCGGACATCTGGGAGCCGGACGCCACCTCCTGGGACGAGGCGGTTATCTCCTGCTGGGCCGCCGACAGCCGGCCCAGCCTCTCCTGCACCAGGGCCACCCGCTGGGCAGAGGACTCCATTTCGGAGCTGGCCTCGCTGGAGGCCTTGGTGAGCGCCTCCGACGCCAAGGACAGCTCCTCCGATGCGGCCCCAAGGGCCCCAAGGGTCTCCTTCAGGTTCCGGATCATGGTGGCCACCCCTTCGGAGACCAGCTGGATCTCGTCGCCGGTGCTCACCAACAGGGAGGACTCGTCGAAGGACAGATCCCCCGACGCGGCCCGCCCCGCCGCCTCGGAGAGCCCCTTGAGGGGAGATACAGCCTTCCCCACCGCCAAGTAGGTCACCACACCCAGGAGCAGGGCTCCCAGGATGGCCAGGGTGCCCATGGTCCAGGTGAGACGGCGTGCGGTTGAGAAGACCTCCTCCTGGCGAATGGAGGTCCCCATGCTCCAGGGGGTATCGGTGCCACGGACCCGGACCGGGACGTTGACCCTGATGAGGTTCCTCTTCTCCTCCTCCGACCAGGTGACCCCGGTCCAGATCTTCCCCTGCTGGATGTGGTCCAGCACTTCCTTCCCATCCGGGGTGTTAATCTCCCCCATAGGCTTCATTAGCCTGGAGGGGTCTTTGTGGCTCACCACGGTGCCCTTGTAGGAAATGAGCCTGGCGAAGCCGGATCCCATGATCCTGGCGTCCCCCATGATCTTCTGGATCTGGTCCAGGGTGACGTCCACCGTTACGGATCCCACCGGCCTGCCGTTCACCTTAACGGGTGCCGCCACGGTGGTCATCAGCATCTTCTTTCCCCCCGCCTCGTACTCGTATGGTTCAGTGAGGACCCGCTTGCCCTCCCTGACCGGGATCAGGTACCACTCCCCGTCCTCGTAACCGGAGAGCGGCTCCGCCTTGATGTCCCCCCCGTCCCAGTAGACGTAGGGTACGAACCTTCCGGTCTTGTCGTGATAGGGCTTCCCCACGAACTCCTGGTCCCTGCCGTCGAAGGCGTTGGGCTCGAAACCGCAGGACATGCCGAAGAACTCCGGGTGCTCCCGGAGGGCGTATCTGACCGCCGCCATGGCGGCGGCCCTGTCCGCCATCCCCTCCTCCACCATGGCGGAGAGGGCGCTGGCCACCTCCACGGCGGTCTCCATGGCGGAGGCTAGCTTCTTCTCCACTTCGCAACTCAGCAGCTTGGAGGTCAGCTCCAGCTCCCGCATGGCGGAGTCCATGGAGGCCCTCCTCACCCTCACCGCCGAGGTGGCAACGATCCCCGCCAGCACCGTCAACGATATGGCCAGCACTAGCCCCACCAGCTTGAACTTGAGCGTCCGCTTCACCACTTGGGATCACCCCCTGCCCAGTCTGCCTCACTCTAGATATAGTTCTAGATCACATTTTAAACCACCGGAAAATATAAAGCAATGGGGAACCGGAGGCGGAAATGTCAACTAAGATCAAGGCGCATTCACTCTAGGACCGCCTCGGGATGGCCCCTCCGCCGGGCCAAGGCGGTCCCATTTCGCGGGGGATCCCCGCAGGCCCTTGGGATCTCTGCCTGCCCCCTGGGCGGCGTGATCCGGCCCCCGGAGATCCGCTCCCATGGGGCCGGGTCGTTGGGGACCCTTTTGGGGGCTCAGCCCCCAGCCCCTCCATCGGTGGGCATCGCTTGCCCCTAGTTGCCCGTGCCGGACCCTATGCCCTGCCAGGGCTCCCGGGCGCACCCGGTCCCCTGGAGAGCGAGCGGGGTCCACCCGCCTGCTGGGGCACCGGGTTCTTGGCATCCCGTCTAGGTTCTCTCATGGCCGCTCCGTGGGATCCAGGGCTCTGACGGTGGCCCCCTGGTGGAGATATGGGCCTCAGCGGAGCGACTGGTCGGTTGCGTGGTTGCGCCGCTGTGGATCGAACCATTTATTGCGTCGCTGGGCGATGTCTGTTCGTCCCCTTGGCCCCTGGGATCCGCCAGGCCTCCCTCCGACTGGGGGACCTAGACCGTGGATCTTCGCCTCCGGCGCCTCCTTCCCTGGCGGGCAAATGGGGCCGCTCGCTGGCTCGGGCGCGGCCCGAAGGCCCCGACGGGGGCGGGTTTCGGTGCAGCCCGTGCGGTCAGGGTCTCTTGCCATATCCTGTTCGGTCGATGTTGATGTTTCACGTGAAACATATCCCTGGGGGAAGCAAATCGAGGCGAGATCGTTTCTGTCCCCCCTTGACTCCTGTTCCCAGCCCCGGATCGTACGCACGGCTCGCATCCAATGACCGGTGGCCCGGCGCCATCAAGGCCCCAGGTAAAGGGGCTCATTTCCCCCACGGCCCCACTGGAGGCCTGCCATGAACCGGAGCCCCAACCGCCGGTGCGGTCCCCTCCAAGGCCCAATGAGGATGCCACGTTTCATTGGGTGCCCCGGGTCCCGGTATCTCGAGGGCGCCCCTCGCCCCCCGAGGGATATCTCCCCAGGCATGACCGCCCGAGGGCAGTGAGCCCCAGTTGTCGGCTGGATGGGGACGGTCAGCCCCGGGCTCTTAAGAGACCTTTGGACCTATCGGTCCTTTCCAGGCGGAGGCCGTATGGATCGTCCACCGATCCCGGTCCCTCCCGTGGCCTTCCCGGTTGCCTGGCCTCCTTTCACGTTGGGACCCTCCAGTGTGGGTCCTCCTCCGGGACTCCTGGGCAGGGCGGCCTCGAACCCCAGGGTGGCCACCTCCGGGAGCCGAGGAGCTTCGCGGAAGGCCCTGGCATGGGGCTGTCCGGATGGGACGGAATCGGAGGCCGGTCGGAGGCCCCATGTGGCGCGGGCCCCAGGCTAGGACGGGATCCTAGGGGGACAGGGGAACGAAGGATCTCCCCCTTGGGATCCCCCCCGCTTTCGATGTGAAAAACGATGTCCTTGGATTATTCGCATAGCCTTCCATGCCTTCTATAAAAATTGTCGAGGGATGTGGCCCCAAGCGGTGCTTGAACCAGCCATTGGGAGGGGAAGAAACCGATGCCCAGGATCGCCATGGGGGTCCTGGGGACCCTTGCCTATGGGATCCATCGGTTGCCGCCCCTTCCCCTTCTGGAGGCCCCTGGCCACGGTTCGGATCCCTCATGCCGGACGACCCGTGGGATCCCCCCTGAGCCCCAGCCCTGGTTGCCCGCCGGGTCTGGTGGCGGGGCGTCCGTTTTGAGCCCCCAATGGGGCGGAGCAATGGGTTGATCTAAGTTGACCTTATGGTGGGCCCGCGGACCCTCCGGGTGGCACGGGTGGTATAATCGGTTTCCGTGGTGAGGAAGACTGGGAGGTGTTGTGATTGGAGGAGCTGGAGGTAGGTCACGTCATATGCTCCGACAGGATAAAGCCCATAGCGGAGGCACTGGTCAGGAAGTACGATGAGCTGTCCCACGTGGACGTGGGCCGGATCCTCTTCGTGCTGAACCGCAAGTCCCGGGGGAGCAAGAAGAGGGTGGTGCTGGCCAGGACCAGCCGGATGCCCGCCAAGTGGCGGGAGGTGCTCTACCAGCTTGGGGCGGTGGAGTACGATTTCCTGATGGAGTTCTACGAGAAGACCACCGCCGTGCTGGACGAGAACCAGATGATAGCCCTGGTCTACCGGGAGCTCCGGCGGATAGGCCGCAACGGGGACGTGGCGCCCCCGGACGTGAACGAGTGGTACAACGTCCTCATGGGGCTGGGCAGGAGGTGGTTCTACCCGGACGCCACCTGTCCCAACCTGCTGAGCGACGACATCGACTGGCGGCGCCTCATGGGACCCCACTACGAGCCGCCCCTGCCCCCCGAGTGATCCATGCCGCCTTATGGGCGGCTTTTTGTATGTCATGATTCCTCATGGTATTCAAATCCCAGCCCCCCGGGCTCCCATGACGAGAGGCAAATTGGCCTGATCAAACTAGACCTATTCCCCTCTGGGGGGGTGACCCGTCTCCCCGGGGCCGTCTGACTCCCCGCTGGAGTCGGGAAATATGGGGTGTCTATCTTTAAAAATCAAGCTACATCCCCGCTCTCTGTTATAAAAAAACCCCCGGAGGGCCGGGGGATGGACGGAGGATTAGGCCTCCCTTGGGGAGGGGGCCAGGACCGCCTCCCCAAGCTGGATCTGGATCTCCCCCCTGGGGGAGGCGGAATCCATGAAGGCCCTCAGTTGATCCAGCAGTGCGGATGGGAGGATCCCCCGGACGGTCAGGTCCTGGGCGTAGTCCCAGGAGAGGGCCTGGGGGCTCAATCCGGCCCTTCCCCACCAGTATCGGAGCTGGTCCTCCTTTTGGTAGGGGAGGCGTAATGTCACCGGCACGCACTCCTCCAGGGTCACCTTGGGGCAGGCTTCCAGCGCCTCCGCGGCGGACAGGTTGTAGGCGTCGATGAGGCCCCGGACCCCTAGCTTTATTCCCCCGAAGTAGCGGACCACCACCACCGCCGCCTGCCAGGTCCCGCTTGCCAGGATGGCGTTCAGGATCGGCCGGCCGGCGGTGCCCGAGGGCTCCCCCCCGTCGGAGGAGCCCTCGTCCAGCCGGGGCCACCGGGTCCGGTAGGCCCAGCAGTAGTGGGTGGCCCGGGGGAACTCCTCCTGGACGGAGCGGATCAGGTCCTTCATTGGGATCGAGTGGTCGAAGGGGATCACCACCCCTATGAATCGGGACCTCTTTATGACCACCTCCCGATGGAACCGGCCCCCGGGGGCCAGGATGGGATCCAGGTTCATCCCCCCCAGGCCTCCCTGAGTGCCCGGGCGGTCTCCTCCAGCGCCTCGGGGATCACCTTTACTCCCCCGACCACGGGCATGAAGTTGGCGTCCCCGTTCCAGCGGGGGACCAGGTGGGCGTGCAGGTGTCCCGGGAGCCCAGCCCCCGCCACGGCCCCCAGGTTCATGCCCAGGTTGAAGCCCTGAGGGTTCATTACCGCCCGGATGATCTGGAGGCACCGGACCTGTAGCCCCCACAGCTCCTCCGCCTCCAGGGCGGTCAGCTCCGACGGGTCCCCCACGTGACGGCGGGGGGCCACCAGCAGGTGCCCCGGGTTGTAGGGGAAGCGGTTTAGGATCACCAGGCAACTCTCCCCCCGGTGGATCAGCAACGGATCCCCAGACTCGGAGACCCGGCAGAGGAAGCAACCCTCATCCTTGATCCCCCCGGATTTGATGTAGGCCATCCGCCAGGGGGCGAAGATAACCTCCTTGTTCACCATCTCGGTACCCCCCTATTTCCCGGGAAATATGATGTTCCGATGCTGGTCCACCAGGGCCAGGATCTTGTGGGCCTGGGACTTGGTCAGGTTCCTCAGGTGCAGGGTCAGGGAGTCCTGGGCGCCGGACATCCCTATCTCCACCCCGAACTCGTCGGCGAAGCTGTAGGGATAGTGGTTGATGGCCCGCTTGGCCCTCTGGGCCCCTTCATCCTCCCTGTCTGGGGACTCCATCTTGCGAACCAGCTCCTCGGTCTGCCTCACGCTCAGACCCCGCTGGAGCACCAGCCGGGCCACGGGCTCCATCTGCTCCTGGGGAAGCCGCAACAACGCCCGGGCGTGTCCCTCCGACAGGGCCCCGGAGGAAACCAGGGCCTTGACCGAGTCCGGGAGCTGCAGTAGCCGGAGCTTGTTGGTCACCGCGGACCGGCTCCAGCCCAGCCTCTCCGCTATGGCCTCGTGAGTGGCGGAGAACTGCTGGATCAGCTCGTTTATGCTCTCCGCCACGTCCAGGGGGGACAGGTCCTCCCTCTGGAGGTTCTCCACCAGGGCAGCCTCCCGCATGGCCCGGTCGTCCATCTCCACCACCCGGATGGGCACCTCCGTGAGCCCCGCCCTCATGGCGGCCCTCCAGCGGCGCTCCCCCGCCACGATCTGATAGCCCCCGTCCCCCCGTCGCCTCACCAGCAGGGGTTGCAGGACCCCGTGGACCCTTATGGAGGCCGCCAGCTCCTCGATGGAGGACTCGCTTATGACCCGCCGGGGCTGGAACGGGTTCGGCTCCAGGCTGGAGCAGGGGGCGAACTGGCTCGGGGCTGCCCCTGCTCCCTCGGGGGTATCCCCCTTTGATGACTTGGATGCCCTGGGAGACTTTGGGGTAACCGCGTCCTTCAAGTCCTCCTGGTCGGCGGCCTGATCGGTGGGGATCAGGGACGCCAGCCCTCTGCCTAGTCCAGATGGCCTTGGCATCTGCTCAACACCTCCTTGGCTAGTTCCATGTAGGCCTGGGCCCCCTGGCTGGATGGGTCGTAGGTCACCACCGGCATCCCGTAGCTGGGGGACTCGCTAACCCGCACGTTCCTTGGTATCATGGTCTCAAAGGTCTCCCGGGGGAAACCCTGACGCACTTGCTCCGCCACGTCCCGGGACAGCCTGGTTCGGTTGTCGTACATGGTGAGGATGATGCCGAAGAGATCTATGGAGGGGTTAAGGTACTGCCTCACCAGGTCGATGGTCTTCAGCAGCTGCGAGAGCCCCTCCAGGGCGTAGTACTCGCACTGAATGGGCACCACGAACTTGTCCGCCGCCACCAGGGCGTTGAGGGTCAGGAGCCCAAGGGAAGGGGGGCAGTCGATGAAGACCAGGTCGTACTCCTGGAACCTGTCCCTGAACTTCCTCAGCCTGGACTCCCTGCTTATGGCGGAGGATAGCTCTATCTCCGCCCCCGCCAGGTCTATGGTGGCGGGCAGGACCCAAAGGTTCTCCACGTCGCAGGGCACCGCCACCTGGTCGAAATGGGCGTCCCCCAGCAGAAGCTCGTAAACGCTGGACGACAGGGCCCCTCGATCTATACCTAGTCCCGACGTGGCGTTGCCCTGGGGGTCCATGTCGACCAGGAGAACCCGCTTGCCCTTGAGGGCCAGGGCCGCCGAGAGGTTGACGCAAGACGAGGTCTTCCCAACCCCTCCCTTCTGATTAGTCATCGCCAGCACCGTCATGAAACGACCTCCCTTCTGGTATGTTTCTAGGTTTCACGTGAAACATTATACCCCAAGGACCCCCGGGGCGGTTATTTCCCGGGGAATGGGGTTTCGGAGGTGTATCCGTGTTGAGAGCGAGAGGCAGAGGTGCGGCCCCTTGGGGGCGCCGGTGGAGCGGGAGGGTCCTGTGGGCCCTGTTGGCCCTGGGATCGATCCTCCTTTCTCTTCGGGGTGGGCAGGCCCGGGCGCCGGGGAAGCTCGTCCCGGTGGCGGAGGTGCTGGACGGGGATACCATCCGGGTGAGGCTGAACGGCAAGGTGGAGACCGTCCGCTACCTCTACGTTGACACCCCGGAGCTGCATCACCCCCAGAGGGGGGAGGAGGAGTTCGGTCGGGAGGCCTGGGAGGCCAACCGATCCCTCTTGGCGAGCGGGGAGGTGGGTCTGTCGTTCGATCGCCAGAGGAGGGACAAGTACGGCAGGCTCCTGGCAACCCCCATGGTCCGCTCCCACGATGGCGGATGGGTCTGGGTGACCGAGGAGCTGGCCCGGCGGGGGTTGTGTCTCGCCATGGAGGTGCCCCCCAACGATTCGGGCACCTGGAGGATAAGGGCCGCTGTGGCGGAGGCCAAGGCGAACCGGAGGGGGCTGTGGGGGCCCTCCGCCTCCAGGGGGAGGGGCTACACCGAGGGGCAGCTCAAGTCCGTGGCGGGCAAGCTCCTGGGCCGATGGGTCCGGGTCTCCCTGGTGGTGAGGTCCGTGTCGGTGTCCAGGTCCGGGGGCGTGACCATCCGGGGGGATAGGAACTTCCTGTTCGTTCAAAGCTATCGGGGCGTCTGGGACTTCGACTCCATCCGTCCCGGAGACAGGCTGGTCATATGGGGGTGTCTTTCCAGGTCTCCCCGGGGCTGGCACGTGCGGTGGGTAGATCCCGCCCAGAGGATGGAATAGCCCCTTCCTTATTTATAGTATAATGGCTTTGGTTTTACTTCCTTGGGATCGGGGGTGTTTGCATGAGGGGGGCTCGGCTCCTGGCCCTCTTGGTGGGCCTCTTCGCGGTCATCGCCCTGGGGGCGGTGCCGCTGGCCTCCGCCCTCAAGAATAGCGATCTCTATGCCTCCAGGGTCAGGGATGCCCTGGTGGAGGGGGTCCGGTCGTCCCTGGGGTGTGAGCTGGAACTTGGGGACGTTTCCGGCAACCCCATAAGGGGCTACGAGATGAGGGGCATTAGGCTATCGACCCCCAGCGGTGGGGTGGTGCTGGAGGCGGAGGAGGGATCCCTGCACCTATCCATCCCGGACCTGATGAGGGGAGAACCTCGGCTTTCGGTGGTTCGCCTGGGGCGGGGCCGGGGGGATCTGGACCTGATGCGATCCCTGACGCCCAGGGGGCCCCGGAAGGAGCGTCTCCCCTTCGACGAGGTGCGGGTGAAGGATCTTGTGCTGACGTCCTCCGGCGAGAGCCTGGAGGTGAATAGCGCCCGGGTCCGCCTTCCCGAGGGAGGGTACCTATTCGCTCTGTCTGGCGGGCTGTCCGGTTTGGAGGTCAACCTCAAGGGGGAGGTTCACAGGGCCCCGTCCGGCGGGGGAGTGTGGCGGTTGGACCTTGCCGCCTCCTTGGGGGATGGAAAGATATCCATCTCCGGGGTGGCGGGGGATCGGGTCGACCTGGCCGGGCGGGTCACCTCCCTTTGGATCGATGACCTGCGCAGGGTGCGCCCCTTCCTCCCCGCCTCGGTGTCGCTGCCCAAGGGGATCCAGGGGCGGGTCACCGCCTCCTTCAACCTTAGGGGCTCCGGCGAAGCCCTGGCGGGGGAGGGGGAGGGGAACGTGCGGGACCTCCAGGTGGCGGGCTACCTGGTGGAGGAGGCCAAGGGGGCCTGGTCCGCCGATGGCAGGGCGGTCACCTTCCGGGTGACCGCCGGGAGGGTGAACGGGGCCGCCGTCTCCGGGGTGGTGTTGGTCCCCCTGCGGACCGGTGGGGTCTCCCTGGACCTCAAGTTGGAAGGGGTCTCCGCCGATCGCTGGAGGGGCAACCTGCCCTGGCTGGAAGACATACAGGGAGACCGCATCTCCGCGGATGTAAGGCTTGCATTGGGGGCATCCCCGTCTGGGACTGTAAGGGCCAGGGCCCAGCAGATGACCGCCGGGGGAGAGGAGCTGGAGGGGCTGGACATCACCGCCAAGGTCTCCCCTAAGGGGGCCGACCTCTCCGGCGCCTGCCTCTGGACCGGAGCCCGGCTGGCCTTTTCCGGCCAGGCCTCCTCGGCGGGGCTATCCCTATCGGGAACCTTCTCCGGGCTGAACCTGGCCCGGCTGGGGGACCGCATGCCGGACGCCAGGGGACTGAAGCCCCGGGGGGGCGTATCGGGACGATTCTACCTCCAGGTGCCCCGGTCCGGCGCCCCGGTGGTGAGGGTCCTCCCCTCCGGGGGCGCCGTGACCCTGGAGGGTTCCAGGGGGACCATGACCCTAGGCGGGCTGGGGGGCGAGCTGGTCATCTCCCGCGGGGGGGTGTCCCTCCGCTCCCTTTCGTTCCTCTACCGGGGGGGCAGGTTCACCTTGGACGGATCGGTACCCTCCGGCGACGGGGGAGTCAGCATCAAGGGCCGGGTGACTGCCCTTCCCGCCTCCGCCCTGGCTGAGGGGGCCAGGGGCTCCCTGTCCGGCACCTTCTCCGCCACGGGCCCCGTCTCATCCCCCTCCATCGAGTTCTCCCTCTCCTCTCATGAGCTCTCCACCGGTTCGGTCTCCATCGGAGGCTTCTCCTCCTCCGGGGTCCTCAGAGAGGGGAGGCTGGGGAACCTGGCTGTTAAGGGTAATTTCATGGGTATCCCCCTGTCCATGTCCGGCGGTGGGTCTCTGGATGACCTTACCCTTTCGGGATCCCTGGTGGACGTGTCGGTGGTGCCGCTGCTTTCCGCCGCCAAGGCGGAGGTGCCCATCTCCGGCCGGGTCAGCGGAAAGCTTTCGGCCCGACTCAGGCCCGGGGGTTCGTCCCTCTCCATCGGGGTATCCGGCGGCAGGTTGGAGGCCTACGGCCTGCCCCTGACGGGCCTATCTGGAACGGTGGCCTCCGACGGGGCCTACTGGCGGGTCACCAACCTATCGGGTTCCATCCTGGGGGGGCGGGTGTCCGCCGGTGGTGCTGGGGGCCCCAAGGGGGCGGACCTCACGGTGGCCCTAGTGGACCTCAACCTGGAGGCCCCCGGCTCCCCCCTCAAGGGGCTGGCCTCCGGACGTTTCCATGGGGAGGCCAAGGTTTCGGGCCCCATGGGTGCCGCCACCGTTTCCCTGGCAGGGAATGTCAAGGGGGCCAGGATGGGGGGCATAAGCCTGGGGGACCTGTCGGTGGCAGTCCAGGGCAGAGGGGGGGACCTTAATGTGTCGTCCATAAGGGGTCAGGTGGGGGAAGGGGTCCTGGAGGCCACCGGAAACATCTCCCTTAGGGGGGGATCCCCCAGGGTGAGACTATCTATCCAGGGGAAGGGGCTGGATGTTTCCAAGGCTCTCTCCATGCTCCGCTTTGGGGGGGTGCCCCTTTCCGGACGGGGGGACGTGGAGGCCCAGGTTGCCTACCGGGACGGGCTGATGGTCAAGGGGGCGGTGACCTTCTCCCCCCTGGTGGTTCGGGGGCTGAGGATGGACCGGCTGAGGCTTCCCTTCATTTATGGAGATGGTTATCTGACGGTTGAGTCCGGGTCCGGCTCCGCCTACGGCGGCACGGTGGAGATCCAGTTTTCCCGGGAAATGAAGAGCACCCGTTATGGGGGCAACCTGACCGTCAAGGGCTTCCAGCTGGGCTCCGCCTGGGGGGACATGTTCCCGGACGTGAAGTTCAAGGGGGACGGCAGTGGAGACCTGGCCCTCTCCCTCCAGGGGGACCTCAACAGGACAAGCACCAGGAGGGGCAGGGGGAAGCTGTCCCTGCGGGACGGCAAGTTCAGTGGCTTCGACCCCTCGGTGGCCTCCGCCATGGGGGCCGACTCGGTCAAGTACCGGGACCTTTCGGTGTCCTACGAGCTGGATGGGGTGGACCTGGTGATCCTCCCCGGGAGCCGCATATCCTCCCCGCCGGGGGGCAAGCTCTATCGCTACATGATGTTCGATGGAACGGTTAGGGGGAATGGCGAGCTTAACATCAGCTGCTACGGCAACCTGAACTCCCGGGGTCTGAACGCCCTCTCGGGGGTCATAGGCGGCATAGTCTCCTCCGGTTTGGACACCGGAAGGTTGCTGCGGGGGATCCTGGGAGGGGCGGTTAGCGGCTGGGCCAGCGGCCAGTTCAGGGACGTGTCGTTCAAGGTGGTGGGCGCCGTGGACAAGCCCACGGTTAGCTCCCTTAAGGTCTACTCCCCCTCCAGGCCCACCGAGCAGGGGCCCGCGGGTGGAGGGGCCGGCAAGGACGAGAGGCGGTTCGACCTTAAGATAGAGGTCCCCTCCGACGGCGGAGGGGACCAGGTGGGGGGGCAACTTCAGGAGCAGATCCTGGATAACCTGTTCAACCTGCTGACTCCCCAGGGGACCAACGGCAACTAGACCTCTTGGAGGTGCTCCCTTAGCACCTCCAAGAGGCGGCTGGAGTCCACGTTCCCCCCGGAGGCCACGATCCCCACCTTAAGGCCCCGGGGATCCAGCTTGCCCTCCAGCAGGGCCGCCACCCCAACAGCGCCGGAACCCTCGACCACCTGGTGATGATGGTGTAGCAGGAACGCCATGGCCCTCCCGATGGATCGCTCGGTCACCTCCAAGACCCCTGCCATGCGGGTCTTGGCCAGGCTTAGGAGGCTCTGGGGTATGTAGCCCGCCAGGCCGTCCGCCAGGGTGGGGAGGTACTCCACATCCCTCACCACCCCGTCCTCCCAGGAGACCACGTAGGGGTTCGATGCCTCCGACTGGACCCCGTAGACCCGGATCCCGGGCCGAAGGTGGCATGCCGCAAGGGCAACCCCGTTCATGAGGCCCCCGCCCCCGGCGGGCACCAGGATCACATCCAGGTCCGGCTGGTCCATCATGAGCTCGATCCCCACCGTGGCGGCCCCGCAGACCACGTGGTGGTCCTCGAAGGCGGATATGAACGTCATGCCCTCCCGCTCCGCCATGGCCAGGGCCTCCGCCTCCGCATCGTCGTAGGAGCCATCCACCACCCGGAGCTCCACCGTATGGCCCCCGATGCCCCTTATGGCCTCCTTCTTTGTCTTAGGACAGGTGGCGGGAACGCATATGGTGGCCTTGATCCCCATCAGGCTTGAGGCCAGAGCAACCCCCTGGGCGTGGTTGCCGCTGGAGGCGGTCACCACCCCCCGTCGCCTCTCCTCCTGCGATAGGCTCTGCATCTTGAAGAGCGCCCCCCGGACCTTGAAGGCCCCGCAGAGCTGCTGGTTCTCCCACTTGATGTAAACCTGGGCCCCGGTCAACCCGCTCAGTGGCCGGGATAACTCCGTGGGGGTGTGCCTCACCTTGTCCTTGAGGAACCGATAGGCGGCCAGTGCGTCCGCCATGGAGGGGTTGATTGGAAGGGTTGACATGTTTTAACTACCTCCTAACATTATTCTTGGAGTAGATGATAGCACATTGGAGAGCGAGGTGTCGGCTTGGAGCGGATTCTGATCCTTGGAGGAGTGAGGAGCGGCAAGAGCCGCCTGGCGGAGGTGCTTACCTCCCGCCACCGTAGGGTCCTGTACTGCGCAACCGCGGAGGCCTTGGATCCGGAGATGGAGGAGCGGGTGAGGCTTCATCGGGAGCGTCGTCCTCCCGACTGGGAGACATGGGAGGGGGCACCGGAAGAGATCTTCCATGCGGTCTCGTCCTTCCCGGGTGCGGTGCTGGTGGACTGCCTCACCGTGTGGCTTAGCCGTATATGCCTTGCGGATCCGTCCTTCCAGGGGGACCGGTGGCAGGATCTGAAGGAGAGGGCCCTGGAGATGACCCGGCGGCTCTTCTCCCTGGAGGGGCCCAGCCATCTGGTGGTGGTGTCCAACGAGGTGGGGTTCTCCCTGGTGCCCCCCAACCGGATGGGCCGTCGTTTTCAGGAGCTACAGGGAATGGCCAACGCCCTGGGGGCAGCGGCCTGCGATCGGGTGGCGCTGGTGGTGGCGGGTGTCCCCCTCTGGATCAAGGGAGGTGATCCCCATGTGGTTCCTTAGGTACTTGGCCGTCATGTGGAACCTGCTGACCCGGTTGCCCAGGCTTATGGACGGGATCTACCCAGAGGAGTCAACCTCCGGCGCCCTGGCCCTGGCCCCCCTGGTGGGGCTGATCATGGGGTGCATGGTGGGGCTGGTCTCCATCCCCCTCTCCTGGTTCCTTCCCCCCCTGGTTTGGCCCCTCTGGTCCGCGGGGATCTACATATGGTTGGGATGGTCCCTGCACCTGGACGGCTTAGCGGACCTGTGCGATGGGCTGGGGTCCGGCCGTAGGGGAGAGGGGATGATGGCGGTCATGAAGGACAGCCGGATCGGCGCCTTCGGAGTGATGGGGCTGATCCTAGCACTGGGGTCCTGGGCGGGCTCCTTGGGCTCCTTCCCCTGGTTCAAGCTCCCGGTCACGCTTGGGTTCATGGGCTACCTTGGGAGGCTTTCCCTCCTGTCCTGCGCCTGGGCGGGCAGGTATCCCTGGGAGTCGGGGCTTGGGAAGGTCTTCGTGGGGCGCCTTGGGGTGGCCCACCTGGCCCTGGGCGCCACGTGGGGACTTCTGGCCCTTCCGGTGCTGGGCCCGGTGGTGCTGGTTTGCGGCCTGTCTATAGCTGTCCTCTTGGGGGTCGGGTGCGCCCGGTGGATGAACTCCCGTCTGGGGGGGGTCAACGGGGACGTGCTGGGGGCGGTGGAGGTGGCCTGCGAGGCCATAATGGCCCCCCTCCTGGGGGCCCCGTGGCTTTCTATGTGAGCCACCGTGGCTTTTAGGGCCCGGGGGGAGAAGTCCGCCCGGGCCCTAAAAGCCTAGCCCTGGGGGCGCTTGAGGGCCGCCAGGAGCGCCGCGGTAAGGGCGGTGCCGGCGGCGATGGATAGGGCGTAGAGCCCCAGGTTCCCCACCGCTCCGGGTATGGGAAGGACGAAGATCCCCCCGTGGGGGGCCCGGAGCGTGCAGTGGAACGCCATGGACATGGCGCCGGTTAGGGCGGAGCCCGCCATTATAGCGGGGATCACCCGGATTGGGTCCCCGGCGGCGAAGGGAATGGCCCCCTCGGTTATGAAGGATATGCCAAGAACTCCCGCCGCCTTGGCGGCCTCCCGTTCCTCGGGGGAGAACTTGCCCGGGGCCAGGAGGCTGGCCAGGGCGATCCCCAGCGGGGGGGTCATCCCCGCCGCCATCACCGCCGCCATGGGCTCGAAGGTGCCGCTGCCCAGTAGCCCCACCGCGAAGGTGTAGGCCGCCTTGTTTATTGGGCCCCCCATGTCGAAGGCCATCATGGCCCCCAGCAGGAGCCCCAGGATGGCCGCGTTGGAGGAGCTCATCCCGCTCAAGGTGGCGGTGGTCCAGTCCATGAGGGCCTTCACCGGGGATCCCACCACGTAGATCATCATGAGCCCGGTAAGAAGGGAGGCTCCCAGGGGTATGATGAGCACCGGCATCAGCCCCTGAAGGTTCCTGGGGAGCTTGACGTTGCTGGATATGAGGAGGGCGCTGTAGCCCCCGATGAACCCGGAGGCGATGCCCCCAAGGAACCCGGCCCCAAGCTGGCTGGCCAGCATGCCGCCGATGAAGCCCGGCGCAAGCCCGGGCCGGTCAGCGATGGAGTAGGCCATGTAGGCGGACAGCACGGGCACCATGAGGGCGAAGGCGGAGCCGCCGCCGACCTTCATCAGCGCCCAGGCCAGGGTCCCTTCCTGCTCGAAGGCCTTTATGCCGAAGGCGAACGACAGGGCTATCGATAGCCCCCCGGCCACCACCAGGGGTATCATGTAGGACACCCCGGTCATCAGGTGCTTGTAGGCCCCCTTGGCCTTGGAGGCCGAGGGGCCGGATGGCTCCGCCGCCTTGGGGGCGTCGGCGCCCCCCTCCACCGGGGCCTCCGCCAGGGCCCGTTCGATGAGGCCCCGGGCGTCCCTTATGGCCTCCGCGGTGGATGTGGTGTAGACCCGCTTGCCCCTGAATCGGTCCCGTTCAACCTTGGTGTCCGCCGCTATTATTACCAGCTCCGCCTGGGAGATGTCCTCTTGGGTTAGCTGGTTCTCTGCCCCCCCGGATCCCCGGGTCTCCACCTTAACCTGGTGCCCCATCCCCTCCGCCGCCAGCTTCAGCGCCTCCGCCGCCATGTAGGTGTGAGCTATGCCGGTGGGACAGGACGTAACCGCCACTATCTTAGCCATCACGTACACCTCCTGTCGCAAGGATGCCCGGGTCTCCCCGGGGATATCAGCAGCTTATCAGCCCTTCCGCCTCGGATATGATCCTCCTCACCTCCTCCGGGTTCTTGGCGCTCAGAAGCCCCTCCCGGACCTCTTGGTGCATCACAAGCCTGGCCAGGCTGGACAGCACCTTAAGGTGGGAGGAGTCGTCCCCCTGGGGGACGGCGATCATGAAGAAGAGCCTGGGCCTGGTCCCGTCCAGGGCCTCCTCCTGGATCTCCTCCCGGGTGCGCCCCATGGCAAGGGCGGGCCTCACCACTGCGCTCGACTTGGCGTGGGGAATGGCCAGCCCGTGCCCCACCGATGTGGTCCCCTGGGCCTCCCTCTGGGCCACGTGGGCGAGGAACTCCTCCACATCGCTCACCGCCCCGTCGGCCCTCAATCCCTCCGCCAGGGTCCTCAACACCCGCTCCTTCTCCCGGACCTCCAGATCCAATATGATCCCGTTGGGGCCCATGAGCTCCCCGATCATCCTTCCACCTCCGATATCCGGATCTTGTCCATGAAATCCCTCACTGCGGAGGGTTCAACCCTTGGCTCCTCTATCCGGGTGATCGCACATAGGGAGAAGGCGCAGGCCAGCCGGGCGGTCTCCCACAGCTCCATGGAGGAGTGGATCCCCAAGGCCATGGCGGCCACCATGGCGTCCCCGGCCCCCACGGTGGTGATCGGCGTCACCTTGGGGGGCCGGACCAACACCGTCCCTTGGGGGGAGGAGAGCACCGCCCCATCCGCCCCCAGGGAGAGGGCCACGAGGCCTATCCCCATCTCCCTGAGGCGCCGGACCCCCTGGAGGATCCCCTCCGGTCCCTCTGGCAGGCGGAGCACCTCGGACAGCTCCGCCAGGTTGGGCTTCACCCCGTGGGGCACCGCCTCCAGCGCCAGCCTCAAAGGCTCCCCGCTTGTGTCAACTATGGTCAAGCGCCCCATACGCTTTGACTCCTCCACCAGCCGGGCCACCGTGTCCTCCGGGCAGCCGGGGGGGAGGCTCCCGGAGATGACCACCACCCGGCACGGGCACCTCTTGAGGTCCCCCATGAGGACCTCCAGGTGGGACGGATCCCACCGGGGCCCCGGCAGGTTCACGTCCGTCACCGTCATCTCCGCCAGGTCCGAGAGCTTTATGTTCTCCCGGACCCGCCCGGGCAGGGGGGTGAACATGTGTCCCACTCCCCGGGCCTCCATGGCGGACCGGAAGAGCCCCATGTCCTCCTCCCCGATGAGCCCCAGGGCGTAGACCTCCCGGACCCCGTAGTCCCCCAGGAAGGAGGCCACGTTTATCCCCTTGCCCCCCGGGGCCAGGTGCTCCCCCTCCGCCCGGTTAACCTGGCCGGGGCGGAACTTCCGGAGGAACACGGTCCTGTCCTTGGCGGGGTTCAGCGTCACGGTGGCTATAGCCATCTTCCGTCCTCCCCGGCCCTCAGCACCTTCACCACCCGGGAGAGGGCCCTCACCTCCTCATCATCCGCCACCCAGTCGGTCACCAGGCCGGTCAGCTCCTCCAGGGGAAACATCCGGCAGGCGCTGTCCCGCCCCAGCTTGGAGTGGTCCACCAGCAGGTATCCCCGGGCGGCGGACCGGATCATGAGGGCCTTGGTCCTGGCCTCCTCCGGGTTCGGGGTGCTGGCCCCGAAGGGGGCGCTCACCCCGTTGGCGCCTATGAAGGCCACGTCGAACCGAAGGGCCTCCAGCCCCATGTCCGCCAGGAACCCTACCAGGGACCGGGGGGACTTCCTCATCACACCCCCTATGACCCAGAGCTCCACCACCGGGTCGTTCATGAACACCTGGGCCACGTCCAGCGAGTTGGTGGCCACCGTTATCCGACGCCCCAATAGGCCCCGGGCCAGCTCCATCGTGGTGGTCCCCGCGTCGATCAGGACCCGCTCCCCGTCCTCCACCAGCCCGGCGGAGGCGGTCCCTATGGCCCGCTTCTCCTCCAGGTTCCTGACCCGCTTCTCCTTGAAGGACGGCTCCGCCCCGTAGCCCACCGGCAACGCCCCCCCATGTGTCCGGCGTAGAAGCCCCCGTTCCTCCAGGTGCGCCAGATCCCGCCTCACCGTGGCCTCCGAGGCCCCAACCCGATGGGCTATCTGGGGCACCGAGGATATCCCCTGGCCCACCAGCGCCAGGATCGCCGATCGTCTCTCCTCCGGGAGCATGAGATCCCCCCTTTTTGATCGAAGTTGATTGGATATGATCAGTTTTGCTTATTTTAGCGGATCTAGCGGGCAGCGCAAGGGGGCGGGCTGAACTTTCGGTCATCCAGACATGGAGACCCGGATCTAGCCCAGGGGCTCCAGAGAGGTCAATGGCATTGATCATCCTTGATCTTTTGGGTAAAGCACGCGGGGCCCCTCGGGGCCCCGCGGTCCTCTATCATGCCCTTTATCCTAGGGTCCTGGACCCTATCCCATGGGGCTATGCGTCTTATTGGAAGAGGCTCGCCTGCCGTGGGGGAGCGGAAAGGAGCTCCTCCAGATGGGATGACTCGAGAAGCCGGGGCCGGTGGCCGTCGCAGGTGACGAAGTGCCTTATCCTGCCCACCCGGAGCCCCAGGGACCCAAGATCCTCGATCCGAAGCCTGCCCCTCCGGCGGGCCTCCAGGATGGCCCTGACCCCCTTGGGACCTATGCCGGGCACCATCAGGATCTCCTCCGCCTCCGCGGAGTTCAGGTCCACCGGGAACCGGTGGACGTTCCTGAGCGCCCAGGAGGCCTTGGGGTCCAGCCGGCGGTCCAGCTGTTGCCGGTCCCCCAGGATCTCCCGGTAGCTCATCCCGTACTGCCTCATCAGGAAGTCCGCCTGGTAGATCCGGACCTCCCGTAGCCTGTCCGGGTCCCTCCGGGGAAGCCTTGGGTCCTCCGACACGGGGACGTAGGACGAGTAGTAGACCCGCCTCAGCCTGAATCGGCGGTATAGGGCGCTGGAGACCTTGAGGACCTCCCGGTCCGGGTCCTCCGTGGCCCCCAGGATCATCTGGGTGGTGTGCCCCCCCTTCAGATGTCCCGAGCTCCCCATCTCCTCCAGGAGGGACGCCACCCTCCCCATGGGGGCCAGGATGGCGCTGCCCTCCTTCTGGGGGGCCAGGGCCCTCAACCCCTCCTCGGAGGGGACCTCCAGGTTCACGCTCACCCGGTCCGCCAGGAGGCACATCTGCCGGATCAGGCCAAACGACGACCCGGGGATCACCTTGGCGTGCACGTAGCCCCCGAATCGATGCTCCCGCCGGATGATCTCAAGCGCCCGGATCATCCTCTCCATGGTCCCGTCCGGGGAGCCCACCACCGCGGAGCTGAGGAAGATCCCCTGCACCAACCCCCTGCGCCACAGGGAGGCGAACAGGTCCGCCAGCTCCCGGGGCTCCATCTGGGCCCGATCCACCGGGGAGCTGGCCCGGTTCACACAGTAGGCACAGTCGTAGCCGCACCGGTTGCTCATGAGCACCTTGAGGACCCGGCAACGGTTGGCCCAGACCACCCCGGGCAGGACACCAAGGGCCCTCTCCCTGAAGGGGGCGCAGGAGGCGTCGAACCGGGCAGAGTCCCCAAGGACCCTCAGCCTTCCCATCAGATCCACCGCCATGCCCCCCTTCTGTAAGCTTTGCGTCAGTATAGCTTACTTTAGGTTGTCGCTCAACCGCCCCCCGACCAGCCCCAGGACTCGGCCATGGCTCAGCCTCACCGCCAGGGCTCCCAGCGCCGCCCCCGGCACGGAGCTGATAGCGAAGGCGGACAGGAGGAACTGGAACGATACGGACCTGCCCATCATGGGCCCCACCAGGGCGGAGGCCAGGTAGGCCCCCACCAGGCAGGTGCCCATCACCTCCCCCAGGGCGGGGACCAGGTGCCCCCTGATCGCCCGGGCTGCCAACCCCGCCAGCAGGGCCCCGGGGATGCTCCCCGGGAGGGCGAAGAGGGTGCCGGTCCCCAGTGATATCCTGATCAGGCTCGTCACCAGGGCGCACCCCGCCCCGTACCAGGGGCCCAAAAAGTAGCCCGCCACCACGTTCAATGCGTGCTGAAAGGGATAGCACTTGGCGGGCCCCACGGGGAACGACAGGGGGGACATGACCACCCCCAGGGCGCAGAGCGCCCCCGCCAACGCAAGCCTCCTAAGCGCCAGGCTCCTATCCTCCAACCGGACCACCTCCATCCTCGATCGTCCTCCTCACCGCCCCGCACAGGTCCCCCATCCGGCCCGGGTCCCGCCGGAACAGGGCACCGCACATGGCGATCCCCGCCACATTGGACCCCCTCAGCCGTTCCAGGTTGTGCTCCCCTATGCCCCCTATGGCAACGCAGGGTATGGACACCCCCCGGGCTATGACGCCTATCCCATGGGGTCCTATCACCACCGTGTCCTCCTTGGTTCCGGACTGGAATGCGGCCCCGCAGCCCAGGTAAGAGGCCCCCGCCGCCTGAAGCTCCAGCCCCCGCTCCAGCGTCCTGGCGGTGCCGCCGATCACGAAGTCCTCCCCGGCAACCCGGCGGGCCGCCTCCACCGGCAGGTCCGAAGCCCCCAGGTGGACCCCCCGGGCCCCGGAGGCCAGGGCCACGTCCAGCCGGTCGTTCACTATGAACAGGACCCCCTCGGAGGCGCACCTCCTGGCCAGCTCCCGGGCCAGACGGTAGGTCCTCCCCCCGTCCCAGCCCTTGCACCGGAGCTGAAGGGCGGTTACCCCGGACCCAATGGCCATCTCCGCCAGAGCGATCAGCTCCCCCTCGTCCCCCAGGGACGAGTCCAGGATCCCGTAGACCTGGAGAGCCTCCCTAAGCCACCGATCATCCATCTGCCCGGATCACCTCCACGTTCTCCCCATCCAGCTCCCCGGTCCTGGCCCGGTGTAGCTGGTCTATGAGGGCCTCCACCAGGCTGCCGGGGCCACAGCAGGCCCCAAGGGCCCTCCGGAGGGCCCCCTTGAAGAGGGCGCAGCCCCACAGGGCGGCGGAGAAAGGGTCCGCCCCCACCCCCAGGGCGCAGGCCATGGCGCTACCCAGGGCGCATCCAAGCCCGGGCACCGGCACCGCCCCTCGAACCTCCCTCCCCCGGAGCCTCACCAGCCCCCAGCTCCCCCCTAGGGCCACGTGGTCCTCCTCCCCGGTCATGACCGCGCAACACCGGTGGTCCTCCGCCAGCCTCCGGACCCCAAGGGGCGGTCCCGGCAGGTCCGAGTCCACCCCCCGCTGTCCCTTCCCCTCCCCAAGCAGGGCGGAGATCTCCGCCCCATTCCCCTTGAGGATCGAGACCCCCCGGGAGAGGATCTCCATAGCCAGGTCCAGGCGCCCAGGGAAGGACCCGACCCCCACCGGATCCAACAGCGCCGGCCGATCCCCCGCCCCGTCCAGGGCCCGCCGGATGGACACGACCCGGTCCTCCGTGGGGGTCCCCAGGTTGAGCAGCAGCGCCTGGGACATCCGGGCCGCCTCCAGGGCCTCCTCCGGGTGGGTGGTCATCAGCGCCCTGCCCCCCAGGGCGTAACAGACCCGGGCGCTGAGGGGGCCCGACACCCAGTTGGTGACGTGATAGACCAGAGGGGATAGCCGGGCCACCTCCGATGCCAGGTGGGAGACCCTCAAGCCCCGTCACCCACCCAGGGGACCGGGGCCCGGTGGTACAGGCACCCGTGCCCTCTCCCGAGCCTGACCCCCGTCTCCATGCCCCTCCTCACGAACTCCCTGCCCCGGGTCACCGCGGTCTTCAGGTCCTCCCCGGCGGCCAGCTCCGCCGCTATGGCGCTGCTCAGCGTGCAGCCCGTTCCGTGGTCGTTCCCTCCCGGGATCCGCCGGTCCTCGAATAGCACCTCCTCGGCGCCGCATATGAGCACGTCGAAGATGTCATCCCCTGGAAGGTGCCCCCCCTTGAGGAGAACCCCCCGGCACCCCGCCTCCAGTAGCCTGTTCGCCGCGTCCAGCATGTCCCCCTTGGTGGCTATGGATCCCGGCGGAAGGCCCAGTAGCCGCTCCGCCTCGGGCAGGTTCGGGGTCACCAATGACGCCAGGGGAAGCAGTCTCTCCCGCATGGCCCGCTCGGCCCCCGAGTCCATCAGGCTGTGCCCGCTCTGGGACACCATCACCGGGTCCAGCACCACCGGCCCCGGGTAGGAGGAGAGCTCCTCCGCCACCGCCTCCATGATCTCCCCGGTGGACAGCATGCCTATCTTCACCGCCCGGACCGGAAAGTCCGAGAGGAGGCACCGGATCTGCTCCCTCACGGACCGGACCGAAAGGTTCTCCACGTGGTACACCCCCATGGAGTTCTGGGCGGTAACCGCGGTAACCGCCGAGACGCCGAAGACGTTAAGCCCCATGAAGGTCTTGAGATCCGCCTGGATCCCCGCCCCACCGCCGGAGTCGCTCCCCGCGATGGTCATGGCAACACCCCTGTACAAATCTCATCCCCCCTCAAAATCGAACCGGCGCCCCGGGGGGCCCCCGGAGCGCCGGTCTAATGCGCGCGCCCGCCGCTTCCCTCCCTACGCCGGCATTACCCGGATCAGGTACTTGGGGTCGAAGGCCACCCTTCCTCTCAGCCCCCCGTGGGGCTCCCCCGGAAACGCATATTAAATTTTCCTCCCGCCCTGGGCGGTCACCCCATACATACACCATCCGGGCCCCGGGGTCAACGGGGCCTTCAGGTGCTATCATCCTCTGGGTCAAGGAGGAGCGGAGGAGATGAGGATGAGACGATGTATCCCCCGGGTCGAGCCCGGGGCCCACATGGACGCGTCGCTGGTGATCCTGGGCGGAGGGCGGGGCACCCGGATGGGGGGCAACAAGCTCTTCCTCTCCGTGGGGGGCCGCTTCCTGTGGGAGGTGATGCTTCAGCGGATGGCCCCCTGGTTCAGGGAGGTGATCATGTCCGTGGGGCCCAGGGACGTGGGGCCCCTTTCGGGGCTGCTTCCCCCCGCCGCCCCAGGCGGTGTCCCGATCCGGGTGGCGGTGGACCGGTCCGAGGCGCTGGGGCCCCTGGAGGGGTTAAGGTCCGCCCTGGCGGAGGCCCGCTCCGGCTGGGCCTTCGCGGTGGGGTGCGATATGCCCCTGGTCCAGCACGCGGTGGTCCGTAAGATGTGGAGCCTCATGGAGAGCCGGTCCATGGTGATCTGCGCCAGGCTGGGGGGCTTCCTGGAGCCGTTGCACGCCTTCTATTCCACCGGGTGCCTTCCCGCGGTGGATGATGCGATCTCCAGGGGGGAGAGGCGCCTCAAGGGCTTCTACCACCAGGTGGAGGTCACCGTGGTGGAGGAGGAGTCCCTCCGGTACCTGCCGTACCGGCGGTCCTTCCTGGGGGTCAACACCCCCAAGGACCTGGCGGACCGGCTGGATCAACTGGGGGCGGCCCCCCCTTGGGTGATAGAATAGGCGGGCTTCAAACCATCGAAGGGAAGGTTCGGTCATGAGGGTCGACCCCGAGAAAGTGGACAGGGTGCTGGTGATAGGGCTTTCGTGCCTGGGGGACATGCTGCTGGCCTCCGGGGCCCTTTGGAACCTCAGGCTCTTCCTCCCCGGGGCCCACTTCAAGATAATGGTGGGCCCCCGGGCGGTGGAGGCGGTGAGGCACGACCCCATGTGGCAGGAGGTGGAGGTCTACCACAGGCAACGGGACTACCCGGGCCCGTGGGGGCGCCTCAAGGTCATATCCAGGATCAGGGCCTTCAGACCGGACCTGATAGTGGACCTGAGGTCCGGCCTGAACCCCCTGTTCAGCGGCGCCAGGTACGCCCCCCTCTGGGGGCTTAAGGAGCTGAGGCTTCCCAAGACGGTTCACGAGGCGGAGCGGAACCTCATCTGCATGGCCTCCATCGGGGTTCCGATCCGGACCAGGAACATGCGCTTCCACGTCTCCCAGGCGGCGGAGGAGGCGGCGGAGCGTCTGGTGGGGGAGGGGCGGTTCGTGGTGCTGAACCCCGGGGGCAGCTTCCCCCCCAAGCGCTGGCCGGAGGAGAACTTCGCCCGGCTGGCCCTGCACCTGGCCCGGATGGGGCTTAGGGTGGCGGTGACCGGCAAGCTTCCTGACGAGGTGGAGATGGCCCAGCGGATCCTGGACGGGCTCGGCTCCGCGGGGATCGACCTCAGGTCCTGCCCGTCCCTGGAGGTCCTGGGAGCGGTGCTGAGGCGGGCTTCCCTGATGGTCTCCAACGACACCGGGCCGGTGCACCTGGCCAGCGCCGCCGGCACCCCCACGGTGGGGCTCTACTCCCATGGGGACCTGGCCCTCCGGTACGGCCCCTGGTGCACCCCCCACGAGAGCCTGCTCCCCCGGGAGGGGGCCCGGTCCTTCGAGGAGGCCATGGGATCCATCCCGGTGGATGACGCGATCGATGCGGCGGAGCGGCTCCTTAGGGGAGGGTTCGGCGGTGCCTAGCCGGGCGGTGCTCCTGGATCGGGACGGGGTGATAATGAGGGACCTGGGCTACGTGGGGGATCCCGCCCAGGTGGAGCTGTTGCCCCTGGTCCCCCGGGCGCTGGGGCTCCTCCGGGACGCGGGGTTCCTCCTGGTGGTGGTCACCAACCAGTCGGGCATAGGCCGGGGCCTCTTCTCCGCCGAGGCCCACGAGGCGGTTCGCCGCAGGATGGAGGAGCTCCTGGCCGGCCATGGGGTCCGGCTGGACGGCTACTATCACTGTCCCCACGCCCCCTGGGAGGGTTGTCAGTGCAGGAAGCCCAACGGGGGCATGGCCCTCAAGGCGGCGGAGGAGCTCCACATAGACCTGGGTTCCTCCTGGGTGGTGGGGGACAAGATGTCGGACCTTGGGCTGGCCATCCGGGTGGGCTCCCGGGGGATACTTGTAGGGGAGGGGGCCCGTCCGGTGGACGGGTTCCCCGCCGCGCCGGACCTCATGGGGGCGGCGAGGATCATTCTGGATATCGAGGGGTTGAGTTCATGATGGACGTATCGGAGCAGCTTCGGGCCACCGCCAGGGCCCTGGAGCGCTGGGCCGGCGGGGAGGGGCTGGAGCTCCTGTCCAGGGCGGCGCGGATGGTGGCCTCATCCATCCGGGGAGGGGGAAAGCTCATGTTGTGCGGCAACGGCGGCAGCGCCGCGGACTGCCAGCACGTGGCGGCGGAGTTCACCTGCCGGCTGTCCAAGCGGCTGGAACGGCCCCCCATGGGGGCCCTGGCGCTCACCACCGATACGTCGTTCCTCACCGCCTGCTCCAACGACTACTCCTTCGATCTGGTCTTCTCCAGGCAGGTCCGGGCCCTGGGCTTGAGGGGGGACGTGCTCATGGGGATAAGCACCGGGGGCTCCTCCCGGAACGTGGTCCTGGCCCTGGAGGAGGCCCGGTCCATGGGGATATCCACCATAGCCCTGACCAGGTCCGGGGGGGCCATCGCCTCCATGGCGGACCTGGCCCTGGAGGTGGAGGACTCCGACACGGCGGTTATCCAGAACGTGCACCTGGCGTTGGAGCACGCCCTGTGCTTCCTGGTGGAGGACCTGCTCTTCGGGGGTGATGGGGCATGCTAGGCACCCTGAAGGCAATCGAGGGCTGCTCGGGGCTGAACGTCCTGGTCCTGGGGGACCTGATGCTGGACCGGGTCATAAGGGGCCGGGTGGAGCGCATATCCCCCGAGGCGCCGGTGCCGGTGGTCCACTTCGAGGAGGAGCGGTTCACCCTTGGGGGGGCGTGCAACGTGGCCAGGAACATGGCCCGGCTGGGCTGTCGGGTCACCGTCCTGGGCTCCCTGGGGGACGACCCCCACGGGACCCTCATGGAGGACCTGCTCTCCCGGGAGGGGATATCCTTTGGGGGCATAAGGACCGAGCGGCCCACCACCACCAAGACCCGGGTGGTGGCCCACCGCCACCAGCTGATCCGGGTGGACCGGGAGGAGACGGGGGCCCTGCCGTCCCCCCACCAGGACCGGCTCCTGGCCGCCCTGGAGGAAGCCCTGGGGGCTCACCCCCGGGTGGCGGTCATATCCGACTACGCCAAGGGGGTCTGCACCCCTGCGGTGTGCGGCGCCGCCATATCCCGCCTCCGGGGCATGGGGGTGCCGGTGGTGGTGGACCCCAAGGGGGCCGACTGGGAGAGGTACCGGGGGGCCTTCCTGGTGACCCCCAACCTGAAGGAGCTGGGCATAGCCCTGGGTAGAGAGGTCCCCAACCAGGACGGGCCGGTGGAGGAGGCCGCCCGTCAGGCCCTGGAGCGCTTCGGGGTGGACTTCATCATGGTGACCCGGTCGGAGATGGGGCTGAGCCTGGTGGGCCCCCGGGGGGCCCATCACCACCGTTCAACCGCCCGGGAGGTCTACGACGTGACCGGCGCGGGGGACACGGCGGTGGCGGTCTTCGCCGCCCTCTACGGGGCCGGTGCGGACATGGTGGAGGCCGCCCTGTGGGCCAACCGGGCGGGGGGCTATGCGGTGGGCCGGGAGGGGACCTACGCGGTCACCCGGGAGGACATGTTGTCCATGCTGTCCCTCCGGGGGGGCGGGAAGCTCCTCTCCCTGGCGGAGGCGGTCCAGCTGGCGGAGACCTGGCGGAGGGGTGGGCAGACGGTGGTCTTCACCAACGGCTGCTTCGACGTGCTCCACGCGGGGCACGTGAGGTGCATAAGGTCCGCCAGGGCCATGGGGGACCGGCTCATCGTGGGTCTCAACTCCGACCAGTCGGTGAGGCGTCTCAAGGGCCCCAACCGGCCGGTCAACCCGGAGGAGCTGAGGGCGGAGGTGCTGTGCGCCCTGGAGGACGTGGATGGGGTGGTGATCTTCCACCAGGACACCCCGCTGGAGATCATAAGGGCCATCCGTCCCCAGGTGCTGGTCAAGGGGGGGGACTACCGGCCCTGCGACATAGTGGGGCACCGGGAGGTTCTCTCCTGGGGCGGCAGGGTGGAGGTGGTGCCGCTCCTCGAGGGGCTCAGCACCACCCGCATCATAGAGAGGATCCGGTCATGAGGAGCCTTCCGATGCCCCAGGGGGGCGACCGGCTCCTGTTCGTGCGCTTCAGCTCCCTGGGGGACGTGATCCTGGCCGCCTACGAGGCCAAGGCGCTGAAGGAGCGGTTCCCGGAACTGGAGCTGTGGTGGCTCTGCATCCATCACTACCGGGAGATGCTGGCCTCCCAGCCCTACGTGGACGGGGTGATAAGCCTGGAGGATCACCAGCGCCGGAGCCCCCGGGCCCTCTGGGAGCTGGTGGGCCGCATAAGGGATGGGGGCTTCCGGTTCATGTACAGCCTTCATAGGGGGGACAGGACGGACCTCATGGCCCTGTTCTCCCGTATAGGCGTAAGGATAGGCTCCCACCGGCGGTTGCCCTGGGCCTTCAACCGCACCCTGGATGAGGCCCGATCCGCCTGGGGGATCTCCGCCCCGTCGGGGAAGGTTCTCTACGGGGCCCCGGAGCGGCTCGAGGCCATGGGGCGCCTGGTGGGTGACGGCGGGTTCGTCCTGTGCGCGGTGGGTACCAGCAAGCCCTACAAGACCTGGCCTCCGGAGAGGTGGGCGGAGCTTGCTGGGATGCTGATCCGTCATGGGCTGAGGGTGGTGCTCGCCGGCAACGGTCCTGAGGAGGCCCAGGCGGCCCGCTTGGTGGAGGACTCCCTGGGGGAGACCACAGGGCTTGTTAACCTGGTGGACCGGATCGACCTTTTGGACCTGATAGCCCTGGAGGAGATGGCCCTCTGCGTGGTGGGGGGGGACACGGGGCCTTTGCACATGGCCCGCCCCATAGGCACCCGCCGGGTGGGGCTCTTCTCCGTCAGGGACCCGGAGAGGGTGGGGGGACACGTGGGGCCCATGCTCTGGTCCATCATATCCCCCCGGGCGGTGGACTCCTACCGGGAGCTGGAGGCCGCATCGGACTCCGGGGCCGTCATGGGGGCCATCGATCCCCACGAGGTCCTCAGGGCGGTCATGGAGGCCGTCCGTCAGGTTGAGGCCTAGAGGCCGCAGAGGGCCTCCTGGAGGGCGTCCAGGGCCCGCTGGACCAGGTGCTCCCTGGCCTGGTTCCCCATGTGCCCTATGCGGAAGACCTTGCCCGCCAGGGGGCCGTAGCTCCCCCCCAGCACCACCCCCATGGCCCTCAGGCGCCGGTCCAGCTCGGACCAGGCGATCCCCTGGGGCACCAGGGCGGCGGTGACCGTGGGGGACGAGTACTCCCTCCTCTCGGGGAAGATCTCGATCCCCATCTCCTCCAGCCCCTCCACGCAGAGCCTGGAGCACCGGAGGTGCCGGGCCGTCACCCGCTCCAACCCCTCCGCCTCTATGAGCTCCAGGGAGGCACTCAGGGCCATGAGGGCCCGCCAGTTGTGGGTGTAGGGGAAGGCCCCCGGCTCCGGGCTGGAGAGGAAGGGCATCAGGGCGTCGTAGCCCTGGTAGCCCCTCTGCCTTATGGCCCTGGCGGCCCGGGGGCTCACCACCGTTATGGCCAGGTCCGGCGGCATGGAGAGACACTTCTGGCTGCCTATCAGCCCCAGGTCCACCTGGGCCTCCTCCAGGTCCAGATGGGCCCCAAAGGCGCTGGACACCGCGTCCACGCAGAGAAGGGCGTCCACCTCCCGGGCGATCTCACCGAAGGGCTTGAGGGTGCAAAGGGTCCCGCTGGGGGTCTCGCAGTGGACCAGGGTGATCATCCGTGGGGCGAACTCCAGGGCGTGTCGCCGCACCACCTCCGGGTCCGGCACGGAGTTGAAGGGGAAGTCCACCGACCGTACCTCGAGTCCCAGTGATAGCCCCATCTGGGCGAAGCCGCTGCCGAATACCCCGGCGGAGACCGCCAGTAGCCTGTCCCCCGGCGCCATCACGCTCTTCAGGGCCCCCCAGAGGGCCAGCATCCCCTCGCCGCTCTGGATGACCACCGTTCCCTTCGAGTTGAGAAGGGCCCCTATGCGCCCCTGACAGTGCCGGTAGAGGGCGGCGAACTCCTCCTCCAGGTCCGGGCTTCCGTACTCGCCCCGGTACGCCTCCAGCACCTCCCAGGGACAGCGCACCGGACCTGGAACCATCCCAACCGGATACCTCTCCATGCGGCAACACCTCCGTGTTTTTTTCACCCCATTGTAACGGATCGAATCCCCCCTCCAAGGGACAGAACGAGGGCCCCGGGGGGGCCCTCTGTCAGGGGGGGACTACTCGGGCTTCTTGAAGTGGACCCGGAACCACTTGGAGGTTTCCTTGGGCAGCACCCGATAGCCCTTGCGTTCCTTGGTCATCCATATGAAGTAGTCCTGGGAGAAGGACTCCTGCAGCGCCCTTATCCCCTTGTCCCGGTTCTCCTTTATGAGCCCGTAGGAGTCCTTGAGGGTCCTGTCCTCGTCGTTGTCCCACCGGAAGGCCGCCAGGGCGTAGCAGAAGCTCTTGTGGTGCCCCCCGTAGGGGGAGAACTGGGGGATTATGAGGGAGTTGTCGGTCCAGTCGTAGACCCCAAGGCCCCTGCCGGGGGTCAGCATCACCCGGGGGATGCCGTACATGCGCACCCGAGGCACCCTAAGCAGGTCCGGATCCAGGGGGGTCAGCTCCATCATTATCTCCCCCGCCATCCTGAGCCCTATGGGGGGTTGGGAGGGCTCGGTGTTCAGGGGGGAGGTGTCCATCCGGGCTATCCGGGACGCCAGGGTCATGAACTCCTTCTTCCGGTTCAGCCCGTCCCTCAGCTCCCCCTTGAGGGCCGGGGTCCCCTTGCCCTTGAACTTGCGCTGGAAGAGCTCCACCCGGGTTCTCCACCGCTGCTCCTCGTTCCTAAGGTGCACCTGCAGGTTGGCCAGGAACTTGGTCCTGTCGTGCAGGGCCAGCACCTTGCTCATCTCCCCGTCCCCGAATTCGGGCACGTCCCGGTTGGCCTGCCCAAGGCACCTCATCAGATCCCGCTCGGCGATCTCGTAGCGCTTGTTCTGCTCCATGTAGCGCTCCATCTCGCTACCCTGGGCCTCCCGGATCCGCCGGGTCCTCAGCTGGAACTCCGTGTGGATCATCAGGTTCTCTTCCAGATCGGTGAGGATCCCCTGCACCTCCTCGTCGGATAGGGAACTGCACCGGGACAGCACGGTGTTCACCGCCATCCGCCGCCGGCGCTCCAGGTTGGACAGCTCTTCTGCGAAACGCTGGATCTTCTCCTCCATCCCGCAGCTCCCCCTGGGGCCCTGGTAGGGCTTACCAAAGAGGAGAGCGTAGGTTTCCGCCAGGTAGTCGGTGAGCCGCATGTACTGGTATATGTCCAGCTGGGCCTCCGCCTCCAGCTCCCGTTCGAAGTGGGGGTTGTGCTCGGTGATCCCCTCCCTTAGATGTCCGAAGTCCACGATGAGCCTCTCCTCGGTGGAGAAGGCCAGGGCCTCCGGAGGCTCCTTGGAGGCGTCTATCTTGGCCTCCACCAGACCCCAGACCAGATCCACGTAGAGCCCCGAGGCCTTGAGCCACAGGGTCCTGTAGGCCTTCCGGTCCTCCACGTCCTCGGATCCCCGGAGGCGCTCCATCTCGGAGCTGATGGACGTGAGCTCCGATGCGGGGGCCACCACCCCCTGGACTCCCTTGTATCTATCCAGAACGTACCTGAGCGGCCCCTTTTCCACCAAACATCCCCCTCTTAAGGTATCCTTATGTCCTGTGGGACAATCGTTTATCGGCCGTTCCCCCTTCGGGACTTTAGGCCCATGATAGCACATCAAGGCTGAATCTTTGCCGCATTTGGGGGTGTGGATCTTGAAGTTAGGTGACTTTTGGCCCTTCGGCGGGGGGAAGTGGATAGAGGGGGAGGGGTCCAACTACGACCTCCCGGACCTGGAGCGGATGGGCAGGGAGGCCCTGAGGCCCCGGGGGAGGCGGGCTCTCCTCCTGCTGGGGCTCCTCCTCCTGCTGTCCCTCCTGGCCCTCCCCTGGTTCCTCACCGAGCTTTGGTGGTTCCGGTCCCTGGATCTCCAGGGGGTCTTCCTGCGGCGGGTGCTCCTTAAGGTCCTGGGTTTCTGCCTGGGGACCTTGGTTTCCCTGCCGTTCCTCTGGGCCTCCCTGGGGTCCATGCCTCCCAGGCGCCGGTTGATGCTGGCCCTGCTCCCCGCCGCCCTGGTGGGGCTGGAGGGGGCCTCCCTATGGCTCAAGCTGCCCGTGGCATTGGCCTTCGAGCCCCTGGGGGTGAGGGACCCCCTCTTCGGCCTGGACGCGGGCTTCTACGTGTTCGTCCTGCCGGCCCTAAGGGGGCTGGTGGGGCTAGGGTGGAGAACCTGGTTCATGGGCGGGATCCTGTCGCTCCTTCGGCTTAGGGACCGGGGCATATCCCCCCAGGGCCTCCTGGCCCTTCGGGGGCTCTCGGGGGCCCTGCCCATCCTCCTGGCCGCCCGGATGTGGCTGGACCTCCTTGGGATGGTGGGCTTCCCCGGCCGGGTGGTCTACGGGGCCTCCTTCGCCCAGGCCAGGGTGGCTCTCCCCATATCGATCCTCAACATCGCCCTCCTGCTGGCTATGGGGGTCTGGATCATGGCGGGGCGCATGTCCCTCCGGGGGCTCAAACTGTCCGCCGTGGCCCTGCTTGCCCTCTTCGCGGCCCGGGGGGGACTCCCCCCCCTGGTGGACCAGCTGGTGGTGCGCCCCAACGAGTTCCAGCTGGAGCGGCCCTACATAGAGTCCCACATCCGGATGACCCGGAGGGGCTACGGCATCGACTCCGCCAGGACGGTCCAGACGGACCCGACCCCCCATGTCACCGGGGAGGAGCTCCGCCGGGGCATGGGGGACGTGAGGCTCTGGGACTACGAGCCCCTGCTTCGGACCTACAAGCAGCTCCAGGAGATCCGGTCCTACTACGAGTTCATCCAGGTGGACGTGGACCGGTACAATCTGGGGGGCGAGCAGCGGCAGGTTATGCTCTCCGTCCGGGAGCTGGACCACCGGAAGCTCCGGAGCCAGACCTGGGTGAACCGGCACCTGGAGTTCACCCACGGCTACGGGCTGGTGATGAACCTGGTAAACCAGGTGCAACCCGGGGGGCTGCCCAACCTGATCGTGAGGGACATCCCCCCCGCATCGGACCTGATCTCCATCTCGGTCCCCCAGGTCTACTTCGGCGAGATGGACTACCCCTACGCCCTGGTGAGGACCAAGGTCAAGGAGTTCGACTACCCCAGCGGGGACTCCAACGTGAGAAGCACCTACCAGGGCTCCGGAGGGGTGCCCGTCGGCTCCCCCCTCAGGCGGCTTGCCTTCGCACTGCGCCTCAAGGACCTGGAGATCCTCTTCACCAGCGCCTTGACTAATGAGAGTAGGATTTTGTTTAATAGGAACATAAATGCCATGGTGGGTCGCATCGCCCCCTTCCTCCTGTTCGACTCGGACCCGTACCCGGTGGTCCACCGGGGCCGGATAGTCTGGATGATGGACGGTTACGTGGCCAGCTCCCGCTTCCCCTACTCAAGGCCGGTGACCGCCCGGATCGGGGGCAGGGAGATGAGGGTCAACTACCTGAGGAACAGCGTTAAGGTGACGGTGGACGCCTACGACGGCACGGTCCGGTTCTACGCCATGGACGATCCGTCGATCGTCCCCTACCGGCGGATCTTCCCGGGGCTCTTCTCGGACATATCCGAGATGCCCCGGGACCTGAGGGACCACCTCCGGTACCCCAAGGACCTCTTCGAGGTGCAGGCCTACGCCATGGGGCTCTATCACATGGAGGACCCGAACACCTTCTACAACCGGGAGGACCTGTGGCAGGTGTCCTCCGAGGAGGCCCGGCGTCCCACCGGGCCCAACTACGTAACGGTGGACCTGGGGGAGGGGGCCGGCAGGGAGTTCGTGCTGATGTTGCCCTTCATGCCCGCCGGGAGGAGCAACATGGTGGGGTGGATGGCCGCCCGGTGTGACCGGGACCGGTACGGTCAGTTGCTGGTCTACAAGTACCCCAAGCGGAGCCTGCTATTCGGCCCCACCCAGGTGGAGGCCCTGATAGACCAGAACCCGGAGATATCCGCCCAGCTGTCCCTCTGGAGCCAGCGGGGCTCCGACGTGTTCCGGGGGGACCTGTTGGTGCTCCCCATGGGCAGGTCCATCCTCTACGTGCAGCCCATATACCTCAAGGCGGAGACGGGGGATCTGCCGGAGCTGAAGCGGGTGGTGCTATCCTCCGGTGGGGACGTGGCCTGGGGGGAGACGCTGGAGGAGGCGGCGGACCGCCTGTTAGGCCCCGCCAAGACCAAGGCCAAGACCAAGGCCAAGACCAAGGCCCCGGAGCCCCCTGCCGGGCCCTCCGGGGGGGAGGGTGACCTGTCCCAGCTGGTGGAGCGGGCCCTGGGTGCCCTGGAGAGGGGGAGGGAGGCCCTAAAGGACTACGACTTCGCCGCCTACGGAAGGGCCATGGCTGAGCTGGAGGAGGTAATGAGGACCATGAGGGAGCGGATGGCGGGGGGTGATGTCCCCTGAGGATCGACGGGTTCTCGATCCAGGGCTCGAGGCCAACCCAGCAGGATGCCTACGCGGTGGGCACCGGGAGAGATAAGGCTTACTGCGTCGTGGTGGATGGGATGGGGGGCATGATCCGGGGGGATGAGGCGGCCCAGAGGGCCCTGTCCGCCTCGGTGGGGGTCCTGGACGCGGGAGGTTCGCCCCTGGATGCGGTTCTGGCCGCCCAGGCGGCGGTGCACCGGTGGGCCTCCCAGGGGGGGATCCTGGGCAGGACCGGGGCCACCATGGCGGTGGCGGCGGTGAATCTGAGGGATGGCACGCTGGAGTGGGCCTCCGTGGGGGACTGCCGGGTCTACCTCTTCAAGGGGGGGCGCCTTTCCAGGCTCTCCCTGGACCATAACGTGTCTTCCGAGATGGTCCTCCTGGGGCGCGGTCCGGTCCCGGGGCCCGTGGGGGAGATGATAACCAGCTTCATAGGCATAGAGAACCTGACCGAGATCTCTACCTCGGAGGCGCCGCTACCGCTGGAGGCGGGGGAGGGGGTCCTGGTGGTTTCCGACGGGGTCTACCGGTCGCTCCATGAGGACCGGATCGCCATGGCGCTGTCCCGGGGAAGCGATGCCAGGGGGATCCTCCAGGAGGTGGAGGCCCAGGGCAGGCCCTACCAGGACAACGCCACCCTGGCGTTGGTGATCCTTTGAGGGCGGTAGTCGTGGACCGGGACATACGGGACATACGCCTGCCGGTGGGATCGGTGCTCATGGACCGCTACAGGATCGGATCCCTCCTGGGCCGGGGGGGGTTCGGTATCACCTACGTGGCCTGGGACCGGGTGCTGGAGCTGAAGCTGGCGGTTAAGGAGTACTTCCCCATGGGGCTGGCCTTCCGGGCCCCGGACGGCACGGTCTACTGTCCCCCCGGGGATGAGGAGCCCTTCGAGGAGGGCATGGGCCGGTTCCTGGAGGAGGCCAGGACCCTGGCAAGGCTCCAGGGCATCGACGGGATAGTCTCCGTCCGGGACTACTTCAGGGCCAACGGCACCGCCTACATGGTGATGACCTACGTGGAGGGCCGCACCCTCCGGGAGTTTCTGGAAGAGCGAGGGGGCAGGATCCCCCTCGATGAGGCGCTGGAGCTATTGGGCCCCGTCATGGAGGCGTTGGACCGGGTGCACGCCCTGGGATGCCTGCATCGGGATGTCAGCCCCGAGAACGTGATGGTCTCGAAAGATCGGCGCTGCACCCTTATCGACTTCGGCGCCGCCCGGGTCAGCCTGGTGACGTTGAGCTCCTCGGCGGTCCTCAAGCCCGGCTACGCCCCGCCGGAGCAGTACGGGGAGGGGGGGCACCAGGGGCCCTGGACGGACGTCTACGCCCTGGGGGCCACCCTCTACCGGTGCGTCTGTGGCTTCCCCCCGCCGGACCTGGCAGCCAGGACCCGGGGGGAGGCGCTGAGGTTCCCCCCCGGGGTCCCCAGGAGGGGCAGGAGGGCCATCCTGAAGGCCCTCGAGCTGGACCCCGACAGGCGCTACCGGGGCGTCCGGGGCCTGATGGAGGATCTGACATACCGGGGGAGGTGGCTTGCCCTGCCGGTCCCCATGAGGACCCTGGGGGTGGCTGCCCTGTTGGGGCTCTTCCTGGCCCTGGGGGCACTGACGGCCCTGGGGAGGAGGGTCATCGAGTCGGGCCTGAGGTCCATAAACCGATCGGTCCCGTCCCTTGTGTTCCCCCAGGGGGATGACCAGGGAGAGCATCCGGGCGATGCGCGGGAGGAGATCCCTGAGGCTCCCCCGGCTCAAAGGCCCGGTCCAGAGACCCCGCCGGCGGAGGAGCCCCTGGCCAAGGCCCGGAGGCTCTTCCAGGAGGGGGACCTGGAGGGGGCCCTCAAGTGGTCCCAGGAGGCCATCGGGTCGTTAAGGGACCCCAGGGGGGCGCTGCTCATCGCCGCCCGGTCCGCCCTCGGGCTGGGGCGGCTTGACCTGGCCCGGGAGAGGGCGGAGGCCCTGATGAAGCTGGATCCCCTGTATCCGGGGCTATCGGAGCTGATGGAGGCCCTGAAGCACAAGGAGGGTGATGGAAGATGAGACGTCTTCGGATCCGGGCGGGGCTTCTGGCCCTGGCCCTGGGGTTGCTGGTGCCCGGGTGGGCCTGGGGGGACTTCAGGTTCTACCTTCCCGCCATACCGGCGGTGCCCGGGGCGGTGAACCGGCTGGTCCTGGTGGCCCCAAGGGATGGCACCTACGTGATCTACCCCTCCAGCGGAGATGCCACCCTGAGCGCCAAGGGGGTATCCGGCGAGGCGCTGGAGGTCTCCTTGGCCAAGGGGGACTCGGTGGAGATCACCTACACCTACCGGGGACCCATGGAGGTTTCCCCCGTCCGGGAGGCGGTGGTGGCCCAGGAGGGGGGAGTCGAGGTCTTCCGGGGGGAGTTCGACCTGGGGATGCGGGTGGAGGCCCGGAGCCTCCAGGTGCCCATGGCGATCCGGGGTATGCCAAGGCTGGTCCGGGTGGAGGCCTATGATCCCCTGCACCCCTCCCTTGACCTCGGGATGGTCATGGGGATCCAGGGGGATGCGGTGAGGCTATCCGGGGCGGCGGAGGTGGGGGAGCGGGTGTTCCCCATGGACCACCGGGAGCTGGGCTTCGTGCTCCCCGGGGACGTGGTGTCCGGGGACGTGACCGTGTCGCTCGGGTTCCGGTCCAGCGCCCTGGGGGGTGCGCTGACCCCGGTGCGGTTCCGCCTGAACCTGAAGGAGACGGAGCTGCCTCCGGAGTGGCAGTTCCTCTACGGCCTAAACGGGGCCTTCGATCCCGCCGCGGTGGGTTGGGCCATGGCGTCCCTGCCCAAGGGGGCCATGGAGGCGGGGCAGGAGCTGGGCAGGAGGTCCAAGCCCACCGTCCAGGCCCTGGAGGCCCTGGGGGCCATGCTCCAGAAGGGGGCGGCGGCGGAGGCCCTGGTGTCGGGGTACCTTAAGGGCAGCGGCCAGTGCCTTGCGGCGGTGGGGCCCGGGGCTCGGGTGAAGGTGCTGAGACCCGACGGCACCCCCTACGGGGGGCCCGTATCGTCCCTGTCCGGCTGGACCTACGTGCTGTTCCCCCAGCGGGACCGGGTGGTCCTGCGGCTTGAAGGGGACGGCTCCGCCCCGGTCCGGGTCATCAAGCTGCTCCCCGAGGGGCGGGTGGAGAGGACCTACCCCAGCGGCACCTGGCGGCGGGAGGTGGAGGTGCTGGGGAGCTCCCTGAAGCACCCCAAGGGGGGGCGGTAGGATGGGCTGGGAGTCGCTGCTCCTTTTGTTCGACCGGGGACATCCGGTGTGGGACCTGGAACTGATCCGGAGGGCCGGGGAGGACCCCGCCGGGGTTTACCGTCTCACCCGGGAGGGGCTCCTGGAGCCTCTCCCGGGCGGTGCCTTCCGCCTCACTCCCCGGGGTGCCATGGCATTCCGGGAGGTGAGGGGCCAGTTCTTCCTGGACCAGGAGCCCGGGGAGGACCGCCGGGATCCCGATCGGTGGCTGGAGAGGAACCGGCTGGAGTGGGCCCTCCGGGGGGCCTTCGTGGGCCGCTGGGGCAAGAGGGAGTTCGTCCCCGGGGCGGCGCTGCCCTTCGAGGCCCCGGACCTGGCCTTTCGGGTGGATGGGGGCAGGGTGCGGTGGAGCCCCGGGGAAGCGGGGAAGGGGGAGCTCCAGCTGGACCTCCTGGTGCTCTCCCGGTACGACTTCGCCAGCTACCTGAGTCACCTGGATGGGGAGGACAGCTCCGATGCGCTGGCCAACGCGGACCGGCTCCTGATGGTCCTGGAGGATGGTTGGGGATTGGAGGAGGCTTGCCGGGCCCTGGCCATGGCACACCGCTGGATCCGGGACAGGAGGGCCCGGATGGGTTCCCGGTTCGACCTGGACGCGGAGGGGCAGGACTCGCTCACCTGGTGGGTGGCGGTGACCCGGGACGAGGCCCGGGCGGCGGCCCTCCGGGAGCTGCTTGGGCCCTTCGGGGAGGACCTGGCGCGCCCCTCGGTGCCGGTGGACCTGTGGGTGGTGAGCCGGGAGGCCCTGGAGGGTGTGAGGGGGGAGGAGACCTTCTTCGACCTGTTCGCCCGGGTGGGGCATCGCATCTTCGCATCCCGGGGCAGGGCGTAAATGGGGGGCGGGGATGTCCCCCGCCCCCGGTGAGCCCCTTTGCTTGGGTTTGCCCCGGTCTCTCAGTCCACCAGGACCTCCATGAGCTTGCCTATGGCCCACTGGTCCAGCTCGGACGGCTCGTCGGGCCTGGGGCCCCCGAAGGTGATCAGGCGGCGCAATGCCTCCCCCTTGGGGTGCTCCCTCAGCAGGTCCTCCAGGTCCTCCGCCTCGTCCATCTCCAGCCGGCCGGTGAGGACCCCTACCAGCAGGGCGGTGAGGTAGATGTAGACCAGCCGATCGTCGCTGGAGTTCCAGGGGGCGTCCAGGTACGCCGCCTGGTGGAAAGTCTGGTCGTACTCCCCCTCCTCGTCGTCCGGCAGGGCCTCCAGGCCCAGGATTACGAAGGGCAGGTCCGGAGCCAGGGAGAAGGCTTCCAGCACCGCCTCCCAGATCTCGCCCTCCGGGGCATCCTTCTCGATGAGGGCTATGGCCCTGGCGTGGGCCCCCGCGGGGCTGTCGATGCCGTCCTGGTCGTAGGTGTCCAGGATCAGGTCCCAGTCCCCCTTGTCCAGCAGGGTCCTGTATAGGATGAGCCTGCCGGGGAATGCCTCCTCCTCGGGGTCGAAGGCCACCAGGTCTCTGGCGTAGGCCTCCGCCCTGTCGTACCTCTCCAGGGAGTGGTTGGCCGCCGCCAGGTGCATGAGCGCCTCCCCGTAGGTGGGGGTCAGGGGGTTCTCGTCGTAGATACCCTCCGGCCTGCCCCCCATGCGCTTGATTGCCTCGTCCAGCGCCTCCTCCAGGTCCCCCACGGACCTTAGGGCCTCCTCCTCGTCCTTCAGGGTCCAGAGGGCCACCCGGGCGGAGGGGTGGGTGGGATCCAGCTTGAGGATCTCCCGGGAGATGGAGCGGATCTCATCGTCGTCGGAGGCGTCGTACAGACGCTCCAGCAGTTCCTCTATCCTGTCATCGCTCATGTTCGATTTCCCCCTTCAAAGGTCGTGGGAGCATTATATATCAAATGCCCCGCCGGGGGATCAGACCTGGAGCCGCTCCTGGTCCAGCTTGAGGAGGTGTTCCTTGAGGGCATTTACCAGGTTGGGATCGTACTCCCGCCCCGCCTCCATGGAGAGCATGGACAGGGCCTCCCCGGTGTCCAGCGGGCAGGACGGGTCCCCGGTGAGCCCCTCGAACCGGTCCAGCAACTGGAAGGCCCGGACCACCAGGGGTATGTCGGTCCCCTTCAGGTGCTGGGGGTAGCCGGTGCCGTCCCAGCGCTCGTGGTGGGCCAGGATCAGGTCCGCCGCGGTGAGCAGCTCCGGGATGCTCTTGGCGATCCGGTAGCCCGTTATGGGGTGGTCCTGGTCCAGGGCGATGGCGTCGTGGTCCATGGGGGACGGCATGTCCATCAGCTCCTTGGAGGAGATGATCCCTATGTCGTGGTAGGAGCAGAGGAGCTTCAGGTTCTTCCGGTCCTCCTCCCCGAGGCACAGGGCCTCCTCAACCAGGGGGCATAGCTTGAGGAGCCTGTCCACGTGGCGCCCCATGTCGCCCCCGAAGGCCAGGTGGAGCCGGTCCTCCAGGTGGGCCAGGATGCGGAGCCGGGCCCGGCGGCCCTCCCGCATCTTCATCTTGTACATCTGGTCCTCCGCCGTCTTGAGCATGGCATCCCGCCAGTCCTCGTCCGGGTGCTCCTTCACGCCGAAGCCAAGGGATATGCTGGGCCGCACCAGCCCCTGCCCCTTCCAGGACTGGCACATGTGGTGGATCCGGTTGACCCGGTCCACCGCCCTCTCCACCCCGGTCCGGGGGAGCAGGAGGATGAACTCGTCCCCTCCCCAGCGGAATATGAGGTTCCCGGGGCGCCCGCTCTCCCGGAGGATCTTGGCTATGGTGTTGAGCAGCAGGTCCCCCTCCGGATGGCCGAAGGCGTCGTTGGCCAGCTTGAGGCCGTTCACGTCCCCCATGATGAGGCACAGGGGCAGGTGCTCCGGGGTGTCCAGCCGCTTCAGCTCCTCGTCGAAGCACCGGCGGTTCAGGAGCCCGGTGAGGGGATCGTGCATGTTGAGGAACCGGATCTGCTCCTCCGCCTCCCGGCGCTCGGATATGTCCTCCGCCACCCCCACCACCCCCAGGAACGTGCCCTTCCTGGAGGTCATGGGGCGGAACTGGGCCTTTATCCAGGAGGTCCTGTTGCCCGAGAAGGGGGTGTAGCGCCCCTCATAGGTGCCGGTGGTGCCCGATAGGGCCTGCATTATGGCTTTCTTCATCCACGGGTCCTGCATGTGGTCTATCACGTTGAGCCCCATGAGCCTCTCCCGGGTGGTGCCCATTATCTGCAGGAAGTGCTCGTTCATGTCGGTGATAATCCCGTCGTGGTTTATGTGCACTATCCCCAGGGGGGAGTGGTCGAAGATGGTGTGATACCGCTCCTCGCTCTCCTCCAGCGTCTTCTCCGCCGCCCTAACCCGGCTTATGTCCCGGCAGGTGAGCACGAAGAGGTCCCTTCCCCCGTCGGAGGTGCGACCCAGGAGACCCTCGGTGGGGATCTCCACCGGGCCGGATATGAGGGGGATGTCCATGGGAGGGTAGGGGCCCTTGGGGGAGCCCATAAGGGTCCTGAGCCGCGCCCAGTAGCCCGCGGGTATCACGTCCCTTATGTGCTGCTTCCCCTTGAGGAGCCCCCAGGCCTTGGGGGACGACATGACCACCTTGCCGCTCGAGTCCATGACGAACACGTAGTCCTCGAACCCCAGCATAAGGTTCAGTGCATCCAAGACCTCTCCCCCCATCGGCTTAGGTGCCCAATATTCATCGTATTATCCTACGATTTTTTACCTGGCGCAACTCATCTTCCACGGACATCCGGGACATCTACCCGGGTTACCGTCGAAGGGGCCGCTGGCGGCCTTTCGGGCCACCTGGAGCAGTTCCTCCTCCATCCGGTCCCAGTCCGGGCTCTCCACCGGTATCTCCTCGAAGGAGCCCTCCTGGGGCCTGAGGCGCCATATGGCCATGTCCGGGTCCCTGCGGGTTATGCGACGCACCGCCAGGCCGTAGAAGAGCATCTGGTGCCGGTAGAGCTCCTGGATCGGGTTGTCCTGGTGGGTTATCTTGTAGTCCCGGATCACCGGCCCGGATGGGTCGTCCAGGTATAGGTCCATGGCCCCCACCATCCTGAAGCCCCCCTGGATGGTGACCCGGAACGGAACCTCCCTTCCGGCCCCCCGCCGGAGGAGGTCCCGGAAACGCTCCCCCAGGGGGGAGCGGGCGAAGTCCCGGAGCCACCCCATCAGCTCCGGAAGGCCCGGGTCCTCCAGGGCCATCAGCACCTCCTGGGGCACCTCCTCCCGGAGTATGGCCCCCCGGATCGTGTCCGGATCCCCGTCCCAGCGGTTCATTATCCAGTGGGCCAGGGTCCCCAGGTCGGCCCCCCCGGGGCCCCGGTGGACGAAGTCCCCCCCCCACTTGGGGTCCAGCCCCTGCCGGAAAGTCATCCGGTAGGCGGCGGGGCAGAACTTGAAGAGGCTGTAGGAGGTGGCGGACATCTGCACCAGGGCTGGCGCCCTGGATGGGGCGTCCACCGGCTGGGTCCCAATGCCCGATTCAGCCCCCCGCTCCACCGGGGCCTGGGGGGGCGTCTCGATCCTGAGGGACCTTACCGCATCCTCCCCCAGGGCCCGGGTCACCTCCTGGCCCCACCGGTCTTTCCCATCGGGCATCACCAGGATCAGCCGGTCCCGGGCCCGAGTGCAGGCCACGTAGAAGAGCCGGAGGGACTCCCAAGCCTCCGCCGACTCCTCCAGCAGGGAGCTAGCCTTGGCCAGAACCCCCTCTTCCCCCGTCGCGTCTTCCACCAGGCTGGAGGAGGGGACCGCCAGCAGCCACCGGGAGATCCGGTACCGGTCCCCGTTGCCGCCCCTTTGGGAGGGCTTGAGGAGCACCGCGGTGATGGGGAACTCGAGCCCCTTGGCGGCGTGGACCGTCATGACCCGCACTGCGTCGTCCGGGGGGATCTCCGGCTCCTCCACCCGATTCCCCAGGGCCTGGGTCAGGTACTCCCCAGCCCCTTGGGCGCCGGGCCCCATGTGGGCCTCGTACTCCATGAGCAGCTCCCGGGCGTGGCGCAGGTTGAGCAGCACCCGGGTCCGGTCCTGCCCCCTCACGTTGGAGAGCCAGTGGAGGGGTTTGAACAGGTGGTCCAACGCCCAGGAGGCCCCGGCGGCGTCGGAGATGGGGGAGAGGGAGGAGATCACCTCCCCCCCCGCCTTGGCCAGGGACCCCACCTCCGACTGCCGCAGGTGGTACATCCGCTGGCCGAATAGGGGGCTCATGGCCACCTTGAGGGCCCCCAGCGGTGACCGGTCCCCCCCCAGGGCCGCCACCAGGGCCTCCAGGTCCCGGCTCTCGAACCGGGAGGCGAAATCCATGGAGGAGCAGAGGGCGTGAGGGATGTTAAGATCCTCCAATGCGGCGGACACCGCCTGGTAGCTGCCCCTGGTGGGGACCAGGACGGCGAAGTCGGACCAGCGGCAGGGGCGAGTCCCCTCCCGGTCCCTCACCGGGTGCCCTTCCCGGTGCATCCTGAGGAACTCCTTGGCCAGGCTGGCGCAGACGGACCGGAGGATCTCCCCCTTGGACTGGGCCCCCTCATCGGGGGTGACCACCACAGGGAGCGGGTCGGACCGGTCCTCCGTGAGGGGCCTCAGGGGCTCGTACTCCTCGGAGGTGGAGGGGTCTATCCCCTGGGCGAAGGCGGAGCCGAAGATGCGGTTCACCAGGTCTATCACCTGTGGGGTGCTCCGCCGGGATTCCGCCAGGCTCACCACCACGGGGGCTAGCCGGATGACCTTGTCGAACAGGGACAGGTCCGCGTTCCGGAACCGGTAGATGGATTGCTTAAGGTCCCCCACCACGAACAGGTGGGCCCCCCGCCTCATCAGCGCTTCCGCCAGCCTGAACTGGACCCCGTCGGTGTCCTGGAACTCGTCGATCAGCACGTGCTTGAAGGGGGACGGCCCCTCCCCCTCCAAAAGGCCGCAGGCGGTGGAGATCAGGTCCTGGAAGGAGAGCTGCCCGGAGGAGAGCCTCATGTGGTCGAAGGCCTGCCAGCCCAGGGCCACCAGCCGGTTGAGCTCCCGCCACAGCCTGACCTCCCCCTGGCCCGACAGGTCCAGGTGGCAGAGCCCCATCAGGGTGGAGAGCCTCTCCTTGACCTTCTTTTTGAAGACGCTGAAGGGCCCGTTTTTATCCGAGGGGACCACCCATGGAAGCCCCATCTCCTCCACCGCCTGGTGCAGCTCCTCCTTGACGGACCTATACCCCGTCTTGTTGAGGTTCACCTCCTGGAGCCCCAGCCCCATCTCCACCGCCTCCAGGAGCTCCTCAAGGGCGGGATCCTCCCGCCGGATCTCCTCCAGCAGCTTGGTCAGCTCCACCTTTGGCAGGTCCGCCACGGAGCCGAGGTGGTGGATCGCCTGCCCCACCTGATGGAGCCAGTCCCTCATGGCGCCCAGGAGATCCCGGACCAGCCGCTTCAGGTCCTCCCGAGTGACCGTGAGGTCCCACAGGTCCTTGGGCCCCAGCCGCCCGGTGGCCCCCAGGGTGTCCGAGGCCTCAAGGCAGAGGCCTGCCAGCTCCTCGGGACCCATGCGGTTCACCATCTCCACAGCCCAGCCGGACGAAAGGGCCTCCTGCGCCAAGGGTACCCAGTCCTGCGGCAACCGGGAGGTGAACCACCGGAGGTCCATCTCGTCGAAGGCCATTGCCAGCTCCGCCCGGAACTCGTCGGTGGAGCACCGGGGGGCCACCGAGGCGTCCACCGGCAGCTTGGCCTCCGCCGGGTTCTCCCTTATGAGCCGGAGGGCGAAGGAGTGGATGGTGGATATGTAAGCCTCCCCCACCCGGCGGGAGGCCTCCTCCAGGCGGGGCATCTTCAGCTCCCTCCCCCAATGTAGGAGGATGTCCCGGATCCGCTCCCCCATCTCCTGGGCGGCCTTCTCGGTGAAGGTGAGCACCGCCACCTGGTCCAGCTCCAGCCCCTCCTGGGTGGCCATCAGGTACGCCACCCGGCCGCTCAGGGTGTGGGTCTTGCCGGTCCCGGCCCCGGCCTTGACCACCGTCACCGGCCCGGTGGAGGTCACTGCCCTCAGCTGGTCTGGGGAGTAGTTGGCCTCCAGGATCTCCCGAAGCCTCCCGTCAATCCCTCTCATCCGTCTCCTCCTCCGATAGGTTCTCCCGGGAGAGCCACCGGCCCTCCTCCAGCCTGCGGCAGAGCCCCTGGTACTGACACCGGTCACACCGCTTCGATCCGTAGCCGGCGGCGAAGACCCCTTCTCCCAGGGCGGAGTCCAGCTCGTCCAGGGCCCTCCCCGCCAGCTTCAACGCCAGATCCAGGTCCCCCAGCCTTCCCTTCTCCCCGTCAACCTCCGCTTTGGCCCCGTTTGTTATCAGCCAGTAGCAGTTCTCCAGGAAACCCTTGTGGCCCCCATGGGAGCCCCGGCCCACCTCTTTCCTGCGGAAACGGCGTTGGTTTAGCATCTCCCGGAATGATACGATCCCGCACCCCAGCACCTGGACGTCCACCCTATCCCCCAGGACATGGGACTCCTGGATGGCCAGGGAGTAGGCCCCTGGCTGAAGGGAGTGGGAGTAGCCATCGGAGTTTCCCCACTTGAAGTCCACGATGAAGGCCCCGACCTGCTGGCCCTCCAGCCGGATCAGGTCCACCATGTCCGCCCGGCCGGAGGTCACCAGGTTGGTTCGCCGGATGGGGGGCAGCTCCACCTCCCACAGGGTATCGATCAGCCGATCCTTGAGGGCCTCGCGCCTGGCGTACAGCCATTGAAGACACCGGTCCAGCAGGTCCGACAGCAGCGCCCGCTGCCGCATGAACCTGGGGGCGTTGAGGTCCACCCCGCTTCCCTCCATGGCCTCCAGGAGGCACCGTTCCACCACCGGGGTGGCGCCCTTGGACAGGGCCTCCCCCAGGAGCTGCAGGCCGTGGTGGGCCAGGGTGCTCAGGCTCACGCTGGATGCGGGGTCCCGGTCCTGGATCTTGAGCTCCAGAATGGCCTCGCAGGCGAAGGCAAAGGGGCACTGGCTGAAGGTGTCCAGCTGGCTCAGTCTCACCTTGGCGGGCAACTGGACCCGGTCCGCCAGGAGCTCCAGGGGGCTGGTCCTCCTGGGGGGATCCCACGGGTCCTCTAGGTGGATCCCCCGGATTGGGGGGCCATCCAGGAGGCTTGGGGTGGGGTTCATGGGCACCGGCTCCCGGATGCCCACCCGGTGCAGGCTCCCCTCGAAGGGGCTCTTGAGGGTCGGGCGCCCCTCCCGGTCGTTGACTGGCCTGCTCAAGACCAGCAGGTCCCGGGCGGTAAGAGCCAGCCGGAGGAAGAGGGCCTCCTTCTCGGCGCGCCGCTCGTGGATCTCCACCAGGTGGGTGGGGTTGAGGCCCTGGGAGGCCCAGTCGGTCCGATTCAGCCGGCGGCGGCTCTCCTCCCCCAACGTGGCGCTCTCCCTGAGCTTGCCGGGCCAGCGGGACTGGTCGGCGCCGCACAGGATGAGGCACCGGTGGTCCGCCAGCACCGGCGGATTTCCCCGGTAGACCCTAACCGCCCCCTGGAGGGGCTGCTCCTGGGCGGTGTACGATGAGGCCCCCCAGGCGGCCAGGAACTGGATCGCCTCCTGCCCGTCCAGTCTCTCCCGGAAGGCCTCCCCCAGGTCCTGTCCCCTGGAGAGTGCGAAGCGGCGCTTCTGGGCCTCCTCCAGGGCGGAGCCCATGGCCCTTATCGTCCAGTCCATGTGGGGCCTGTCCTGGAGACCCCGGGCCAGCTGGAACAGGTCCACCGCCTCCATGATCCCCTGGGCCTGGTCCATGGCCTCCCCGGGGGTGAGCCCCGGGGGCTCCAGAAACCTGTCCGCCCGGCGGGAGATGGATTCGAAGGTCTCCCGGAGGGGCCCCTTGAGCGCCTCCAGCCACTGGTCCCTGCCCCTGGGCCTGGTTGAGATGACCTCACTGCGCACCTGGCGGGGGTGCAGGGCGGAGAGGAGCCTCAGTGTGGGGCGAAAGGCCCACCGGGACCGGGCGGCGTTCAGGGCCAGCATGAGGACCCGGAAGGCCAGGGACTCCGACAGGGACGTCCCCCCCTGGATCCAGAAGGGTACATCGTGCCGGGTTAGCTCCCACCGGACCCGCCTCAGGTCCTCCTCCGGCACCGATATGGCCACCTGGTCCAGGGGGCCGCTGAAGTCCAGCCTGCAGTGGGGGCTCCCCAGGAGGGCCAGCTCCCTGGCCAGGGCCTCGTACTGGTGGTGCGGGTCCAGCCCCAGGAGCGCCTGGCACGATGGAGGGGGGGAATGGGGGGCCATGGCGGCATCTATCCCCATCTGGAGGGCGCAGTCCGGAATCCCCTCCAGGTTCACCCAGGGGATCATGAGGCACAGCTCGCACCCCAGGTCCCTCAGCAGCCTAACCAGGTTCAGCTGTCCGTGGGTGAATGACAGGAAGCCCACCAGGGCCAGCCTCAGGTCCAGGGAGCCCATAAGGTGCAGAAGCCGGGAGGTCATGGTGGGCAGCTGGGCCTCGTCCATGAGCCGGTTGGCCTCCAGGTAGCCGGTGAAGTGCCGGTAGGTGGCGCACAGAAGGGCCTCCACCGAGTCCGCCGGACAGGCGCCGCATTCCCCGCAGCCCATGGCCAGAAGCAGGTGCTCCCCGGTCACCTCCTCCCTGAGGAGCTCCACCATCTGGGACGCCGCCATATGGGGGAACTTGGGGTCCCAGGCCATGGGGGGGGACCCATCGGTCCTGCTCCGGGATAGGGCCCAGCTGGCTATCACGTACCGGTCCGAGGGGTCGATCCGCCGGGTGGGCAGGTGGTGCTCCACCCGGGACCTATGGGCCTCCCGGAGGAGCATCTGGTAGAGCCCGTCCCACCGGACGATCCGGGGCCGGTCCCTCAAGGCGCTGGCCTCCCCCAGCAGCAGGTCCATCAGGATCCCCTGGTCCGCCCTGGAGGGCACCAGGAAGGTGAACCCCAGGCGGTGCAGTGCCTGTAAGTCCTCCGCCACGTCCCCGATCCGCACGTACCTCTTGGCCGTTGCCCCCAGCTCAGACACCCCCCCAAGGCTTTGCCCGCTCTGAAGATATAATAAAACATCGTCAGGGATCCTGCGGGGGGTGATCGGTTGGAGTATCGGGATGATCTGGTTGAGCGGGCGTTCGAGCGGGCCTTCGATGACCTGGCCAGCCGTTGGGACATGGGTGGGCTGGATGAGCGGGGTCTGGCCAAGTGCCGGGAGGACCTGCGTTGCCACGTGGCCTTCTTCGTCCACTCCCTGGTCATGGAGTCTCCCCCGCTGTTCTTGGACTACGTGAAGTGGGCCAGGGACCTCTTCGCGGGGCTCAAGATCCCCCTTGGGTGTCTCGAGGCGTCCCTTCGATCCACCTGGGAGGGGGTGAGCCCCCTGCTGGACGAGAGGTCCCATAGGATGGGTCTATCCATGCTGCATGCCGTCCTGGATGTCCTGTCCGGCGGCCCCTCCCCCCAGGACCAGCCCCCACCGAACCCCCTCAGGGAGGAGATGGAGCTATACACCTCCCTCCTGCTGGAGGCCCGGAGGGACCAGGCCCTGGGGCTGGTGAACCGGCTGGTATCCCGGGGGGTTGGCGTAAGGGACCTGTACGTGTACCTGTTTCAGGAGGCCCTCCACCGGGTGGGGGTCCTCTGGCAGGCGGGGGTGGTGTCCGTGGCCCAGGAGCACTACTTCACCGCCTCCACCCAGCTGATCATGTCCTACCTCTACCCCCTGGTTTTCAAGGCCGCCCGGAGCCCCAGGGGGATCACCCTGGTGGGGGCCTGCGTCAGCGGGGAGCTGCACGAGATCGGGATCCGGATGGTGTGCGACCTGCTGGAGATGGACGGCTACGACACCCACTACCTGGGGGCCAACACCCCGGTGCAGGACCTGATCCGCTACGCCCACCAGCGGGGCGCCTCGGCGGTGCTCCTTTCCGCCACCCTCGGTATCCACCTGGTTCCCTTGAGGGAGATGGTTAGGGCCATAAAGGAGGACCCCCGGACGGGGGACGTGAAGGTGATCGTGGGGGGCCGGCCCTTCTCCATGGACCCGGAGCTGTGGCGGAAAGTGGGGGCGGACCTGGGGGCCAGGTGGGTGGACGATGTAGAGGCCTTCTTGGGGGGATGAGGATGGAGAGCAGCGTCTTCGAGCTGGACCTGCAGGGTAACCTGGTGGAGGTCCTGTCGGATCCCCTGGGGCTCGGTCGGTTCCAGGGGGATGGCAACTTTGCGTCCCTGGTCAGCCGGGACGAGTCGGTCAAGTTCTGGCGCTTCTTGTTGGAGGTGCTGGCCCAGGGGGTGGTTCTCCAGCGGGACGTGGAGATGGTCCTCCCGCAGGAGGGGGAGGTCAGGCTTTTCCTCTCCGGGATGAGGGCGGGGGACCGGATCGTCCTGGCGGTCAGCCGGGGGGACGGGGAGCTGGACCTGATGGAGGAGCTGGGCCGGGTGAACAACGAGCAGGCCAACGCCCAGCGGGAGCTGGCCAAGAAGAACCGCCAGCTGGAGGAGCTCAACCAGCGCCTTCAGGAGATGGCCATAAGGGACCACCTGACGGGGCTCTACAACCGCCGGTACCTCTCCGAGGTCTTCCCCCGGGAGGTGGCCCGGTCCCGCCGGTACGGGACGAGGCTGACGCTGGTCTCAATGGACCTGGACGGGTTCAAGCAGGTGAACGACTCGCTGGGACACCTGGAGGGGGACCGGGTGCTTGCGGAGTTCGCCCGGCTCCTGGAGGGGTGTACCCGCCGGCAGGTGGACTACCCGTTCCGGGTTGGTGGGGACGAGTTCCTCCTGATCCTGGTGGGGGTGGGGGAGGAGGAGGAGGAGGGGGTCATGGCCCGGCTGGAGGAGCAGGTGCGCCGGGAGCTCCCCGTGGTGGGCCTCTCCCACGGGGTGGTGCAGGTGGACGTGTCGAGCCCGGATCTGGACGGGGTTCTCATGGAGGCGGACCGAAGGATGTACCGGGCCAAGCGGGCCAAGGGGCTGGGCCGGTTGCCGAGCCGTCCGGGGGCCCAGGGAGACCTGTGACGGATGGATCCCCGTGTACCCCGGGGGTACGATGGAGGTGGGGCTTTGGTAAGGTTTATCCACACCGCGGACTGGCAGGTGGGGATGAGGGCCGTCCAGGTGGGCTCCGCGGCGGAAACGGTCCGGCGGGAGCGGCTGGAAGCGGTCCGGCGGATCCTGGAGGTCGCCCGGAAGCGATGCGCGGACTTCCTGCTGGTGGCGGGGGACGTGTTCGAGGACAACCGGGTGGACCGGGTCCTGGTGCAACGGCTCCTGGACCTGCTTTCCCGCTCCCCCTGCCCGGTCTACCTGCTACCGGGGAACCACGACCCCCTTGTCCCCGGGGCCGTGTGGGACCACCGGGGCTTCGCCTCCCCGGGGAACGTGACGGTGCTGCGTCGGGCCGCTCCGGTGGCGGCCCCGGGGTGCGTTCTCTACCCCTGTCCGGTTGCGTCCAAGGAGTCCAACCAGGACCCCACCGGCTGGATCCCCCGGGAGGGGGCGGGGCTACCCAGGATCGGGGTGGCCCACGGCTCCGTGGAGGGGCCAAACGTCTCCCCCTGGGACCATCCGATCCCCCGGGACGCGGCGGAGCGGTGCGGACTGGACTACCTGGCGCTGGGCCACTGGCACTCCACCGGAACCTTCCAGGACCGGACGGGGGCGGTGAGGATGGCCTACTCCGGCACGCCGGAGCCCACCTCCTTCGGTGAGAGGGACAGCGGCAACGTGTTGCTGGTGGAGGTGGAGGCGGGTTCCCCACCCAGTATCCAGGTGATCCCCACCGGGCGTCTCGAGTGGGTCCGGATGGAGGAGACCCTGTTGGGTCCTAAGTCCCTGGAGGGGCTGAAGGGGCGCCTGGAGGCCCTGCCGGAGCCGGGCTCCACCCTGATCCACCTGACGCTGAGGGGGCACATGTCCCCCCAGTGCCTCGATGATCTGGAGGCGATCCGGCAGGTCCTTGAGGCCCGGTTCCTGTGGCACCGGATCCATGAGGACCCGTGGGAGGTGGATCGGTCGTGGATCCAGCTCCTCCCGGAGGGGATGCTTCGGGAGGTGGCCCTTCGGCTCCTGGATCGGGGGGAGGATCCGGCGGTGAGGGACCGGGCGGTCTTCGAGATGTACCGGATCCTGAAGGAGGTGAGGGGATGATCCTGCACTCCATCCGGGTCCGGAACTGGCGTTGCATCCTGGGGGAGCTGTCCCTGGAGGGGTTGCCAATGGGGGTTAGCGTGGTCTTCGCCCCCAACGGTTCGGGCAAGTCGAGCCTCTTCGAGGCCTTGAGGGCGGGGCTACTCTGGAGGCACGACTCCTCCTCCAAGGAGGTTAAAGACGTGGTCCCCTGGGGCAGGGACCTCTCCCCGGAGGTTACGGTGGAGTTCTCCGCCGGCGGAACCAGGTACCGGGTCAGCAAGCGTTTCCTTAAGGGAGGATCCTGTCTTCTGGAGAGGATGGAGGACCGCCGGTACCTTCCGCTGGCGGAGGGGCCCCAGGGGGTCACGAGGACCCTGGAGGTCCTGGGACTGGGGCAGAGGGGGGGCAAGGTCTGGGATCCCGCCTCCTGGGGGGCCCTCCAGGCCCTCTGGATCCCCCAGGGGGGGATCTGTCTGGGTACCGTGTCGGACCAGCTGGAGGAGGCTCTGCGCCGGGCGGTGACCAGCCAGGCGCAGGACCCGGTGAGCCGGGCCTTCAAGGACAGGCTCCAGGGGGATTTCCGCCGGTACTTCACCGACACCGGCAGGGAGAGCCGCAAGTCGGATAGCCCAAGACACGTCCTCCGGTCCCGGTTGGAGGAGAGGCTGAAGCGCAAGGAGGACATGGAGGCGGATCTCCGGGAGTCCGAGGCGCTTCAGGATGGGGTGGCGAAGCTGACGGCGGAGGTGGTGGAGCTTGAGGCCCGGCTCGCCTCCGTCCGGGAGGAGGAGGCGGCCTGCGGGGAGCGGGCGGAGCGTTTCCGGCGGTTGGAGTCGGAGCTGACCCAGGTGAGGGCCCGCAGGGACTCCCTAACATCCCAGCTGGAGCTGGTCAAGGACCGGCTGAGTCGCCGGGCCAGGGTGGAGCGCAGGATCCAGGAAGTGGAGGCGGAGGCCCAGGCGGTCAAGCTGGATCTGCCCGGGGCTGAGGCCCGGGTGGCGGATCTTGAGGAGCGCCTGTCCCGGGCCCGCTCGGAGCTTGCCTCCGCAAGGGAGGGGGTGGACCGGGCCCGTCTCATGGAAGAAAAGGCCCGAGACGCCCGGCGGCTCTTGGAGCTACGGGAGACCATATCCAGGCTCCAGGGGGACCTGCTGAACGCCCGGGCGGCCCTGGGGGAGGCGGAGTCCCTTAGGGAGCGGCTGGGGGCTCGAAGGCACCCCTCCGACGATGATGTAAGGGAGGCCCGGGAGCTGATGACCCGGGTGGTGACCCGCCGGGCCGAGCTGGAGGCGTTCATGATAACCCTGGAGATGGAGCCCCGGGTTGGCCTCAAGGGGCGGGTCACCCGCGGGGAAGGGAAGGTGGAGCTAACCGCCTCCCCGGGAGAGCGGGTTGCCGTGAGGGGCACGAGGGAGGTGGAGGTCCTCCTTGAGGGCTTTGGCCTCATCCGGGCCTCGGGCCCCGGGGGCGATTCCGCCTCCATCCGGGAGGACCTGGAGATGGTCCAGGGTCGCCTTACGCGGATCCTGGAGGCCCACCGGGTTGGAAGCGTGGAGGAGCTGGAGGCCCTTGGCGCCCTGAGGCGGCAGATGGAGGGGCGCCTTGCGTACCTGGAGGAGGGGCTCGAGGGGCTGCTAAGGGGGTCGGACATCTCGGCCGTGGAGGCCTCGTTGGCCTCCGCCCGGGAGGAGGTGGATCGGATCCTGTCCCGGTTCCCCCTATGGGCCCAGTGCCCCCCTGACCCGGCGGAGGAGGAGGCCAAGGCTGGGGAGGCCAGGGACGTCTTTGTGGCCCTGGAGGCGGCGGAGGGGCTCTGCCGGGAGCTCTCCGCGGAGCTGTCCCGGACGGAGGCGGAGCTGAAGGGCCTTGCGGATCGGGGGGGCCGGCTGGAGGAGGAGCTGAGGGCCCTTGGGGAGGAGCTCCTGTCCATGGAGGCCCGGGAGGAGCTGGCAAGGCGCCTCGGGGAGCTACAGCGGGAGCTGGACTTCGCCGCCGCCCTGGAGGAGGACCTGGCCCGCCGGATGGCCGACCTGGGGGACCCGGAGGGGGACCTGCGGGCCGCCGCGAAGGCTCGAGAGGATCTGGAGGGGGGGCTGAGCCAGCTCAGGTCCCGGCTGGCCCGGGAGGAGGGGCAGCTGGAGGCCCTGATGAACCGGGGGCTCTACTCCCAACTGGCCTCCCTGGAGGAGGAGATCGAGGACCTTAGGCGGGAGCTGGCGGAGGAGGACCTGAGGGCCAGGGCCCTTGATTTGCTCATGGAGGTGCACCGGGAGTGCCAGGAGGAGATGTGGATCCGTCTAGGCTCCGCGGTGGGGGTCTCCGCCATGGAGATCTTGAGGCGCATGGCCCCCCGGCCGGTGGGGAGGCTGGTGTTGGACCGGATGTCCCCCGCCAGGTTCAGCCCCGGTGAGGTGGATTCGGAGCTGGAGCTTGGGTGCCTATCGGGAGGGGAGATCGAGCAGGTCCACTTCGCGGTCCGGCTGGCCCTGGGTCTGCGCCTCGCCGCCCTGGAGGATCAGCTGCTGGTGATGGACGACGCCCTCATGGCCACCGACCGCTGGAGGCTGGAGGCGGCGGTGGAGGAGCTCAAGTCCCACCGGGAGCTCCAGGTGCTGATCCTCACCTGCCACCCGGAGCGCTACGCCCCCCTTGGGGTCCCCATGCTGGCCCTGCAGGCCATGAGGGCCTGGTAGCCCCGCCGGATGGGTGTTAAAATATGACCATGTCATATGATGTGGAAGTAAAAGACCTTTGGTTCTCCTACGATGGTGAGTGGACCTTGAGGGGGGTGGACCTCTCCCTTGCCAGGGGGGAGCTGTTGGCCCTGATAGGTCCCAACGGGGGGGGCAAGAGCACCCTCATTCGGGTGTTGTTGGGGCTGTTGAGTCCCGTAAGGGGTCATGTGCGGGTGTTGGGGGTGGAGCCCGGGGTGAGCCGTCAGGTGAGCTACGTGCCCCAGGACACCTCGGTTCGTCGTCACTTCCCCATAAGGGCGGTGGACGTGGTGGCCCTGGGGAGGAAGGATCCCTGGCGGCCCCTCACGGAGGAGGATCGTCGGCTGGCCATGGAGGAGATGGAGCGGTTCGGGGTGGCCTCCTGCGGGGAGCTAAAGATGAGCCAGCTGTCCGGGGGGCAGAGGCAGCGGGTGCTGATAGCCCGGGCCTTCGTGTCCCGGCCCAGGCTGATCCTTATGGACGAGCCCACTGCAAACCTGGACCCCGGTTCCCAGGAGCTCCTATACCGGGAGCTGAAGGCCTTCTGTGATGGGGGTGGCACCGCCATCGTGGCCAGCCACGACATAATGGCCATCTCGTCCATGGCGACCTCTGTGGCCTGCATAAGGGGGACCCTCCACTATCATCCCGCCCCGGAGGTTGATCCCGGGGCGGTCTTGCTGGCCTACGGAACCTGTCCGGTGGAGCTGGTGGCCCACGGGTTGCCCCACCGGGTGTTGAGGCCCCACGGAGAGGAGGGATCCGATGGATCCGGTGCTTCTTAACGCCCTGGCGGCGGGGATCGTCTCCGCCCTGATGGCTGGGCTGGTGGGTCCCGTGGTGGTCACCTTCAGGATGTCCCTCCTGGCTGGGGGGCTGTCCCACGTAGCCTACGGGGGGGTGGGGCTGGCGTACCTTTTGGGGTTCTCCCCCTCCCTTGGGGCCCTGATGGCCACTCTTGGGGCGTCGGTGGCCCTGTCCAGGCTGGACGCCCGTGGTCAGGAGAGGCTGGACGCGGCGGTGTCCTCCCTATGGTCCCTTGCCATGGCCCTGGGGGTCATCTTCGTGTCCATGGCGGGGGGGTACGGGATGGACCTGTCCAGCCCCCTGTTCGGCAACCTGCTCACCGTTTCTGACCTGGACCTGTGGGTCATGGGGGTCCTGACCCTGTTCTGCGGCCTGGTGCTCTGGAGGGTCTACCCGGACCTGATGGCGGTGGCCTACGACGAGGAGTTCGCCCAGGTGAGGGGAATAAGGCCCCTCTGGGTGAGGCTCACCGTGCTGGTTTTGGCCTCCCTGGCGGTGGTGGTGCTCATGAGGTCCGTGGGGCTCATCCTGTGCATGGCCCTACTGGCCATCCCCCCCTACGGGGTTGAGAGGATGAGCCGGTCCCTCAAGGGGATGATGGGCCTGTCGTGTCTTTACGGCCTGGCCTGCGTCCTGGCGGGCATATGGGGATCCTGGGTCCTGGACCTGCCGTCCGGGCCCTGTATCGTGCTGGTGGCCTGCGTCCCCTTCGGCCTTGGAGCCGTCCTGGGGACCCTGAGACGGAGGATGTCTGTTTCATGAGGTACTCGGTGCGGAGGAGCCTTTGGGTGGTGCTGCCCCTGCTGGGGCTGGTGAGCTGGTGGGCCTTCAAGGCCCTGGTCACGGTGGACCCGATCCGGATGCTCCCCAGGACCCGGGGGGTGGTGGTGGGGCTCAAGGACGGCTCGCGGGCGGCCCGGCAGCTGGCGGACTGGGGGCTATGGCGGTTCATGCCCAAGGAGTTGTGGCGGCTGGAGCCAATCCTCCCCTATATGGGGCGGTGCGCCATCGTTCTGGAGGACGGGCACGTGATGGGCCTCTTCCAGGCCTCCCGGGGCAACGCCCGGGAGCTGTCCAACCTGGAGATCCCGGGGGTCCATCTTAGGCTGCTCAGCAAGGTGCCCCTGCCCCTCTGGGCCTTCGGCCCCAGCGAATTCGCCCTGGACCGGATCCAGGAGGCCTTCATAGACCCATCGGTCAGGATGGACCACCAGCGCAGGACCAAAGGGGATGACGTGCTGATCTTCCGGCTGGCCACCGGGGAGCGGGGGGAGATCTCCTGGTCGGTGAACCATGAGGGTGAGCTGGGCTTCTCGTTCCACGCCCCGCTGGAGAGGTTCCTGGGCCCCTTCAAGCAGCGGAACCTCATTGCCCCGCCCATGGAGGGGAGTGGCTCCCTCCATGGCTTTCTGGCCCTGGATGGTCCCATGGCTCCCAAGCTGGCCCGGCTCATGCCCTCCCTGGCCCCGGTTGTGGGGGAAGCCTGGGAGGCCTTCCGCTCCGGGGCCCCCTCGGGTAGGCGGGTCATGCTGCTCCTGTCGGACCGGGGATGGGACCTCTTCGTGGAGGGAAGGGGGTATCTGAGGGGAGGCGAGCCCCTCGAGATCCCCAAGGAGCTCAAGGATGCCCCCGCCCCCAGGGAGCCCCTGTCGCTTGTTCTGGATTCCAAAGGGGTGGAGGCCCTTGGGGGCGCCCTGGGGGGGACTATCGGGGAGGTCATATCCGACCTCTCCCCCGGACGGCTGATCCTTAGGGTCCACTCCCCCTCCCGGGGGGACGGGAGGCTCCTCCTGGGGGATCGTTGATCGTCCCCGCAAATTGCCGCCCATCCGGAACCTGCGATGCGCATTTGACCTCCCATTGGGGGCTAAGATCCCCGTAGCGGTTCCAAGGCATCCAAGGGGAGGTGTTCTTCATGAGGTTAGTGGCGGTCACGTCCTGTCCCACCGGCATAGCCCATACCTACATGGCGGCGGAGAAGTTGACCAAGGCGGCGCAGGCCCGGGGGCACCAGATCAAGGTGGAGACCCAGGGATCCATAGGGGTGGAGAACCGGCTCACCGACGAGGAGATCCGGCAGGCGGATGGGGTCATAATAGCCGCCGGCAAGGGGGTGGACAAGGACCGGTTCGTGGGCAAGCGGGTCCTGGAGGTCTCGGTGGCGGATGGCATCAAGTTGGCGGACCAGCTGATCGAGCGCTTCGAGCGGGGGGACGTGCCGGTCCTGGAGGGGCCGTCATCGGAGGTCCAGGGACCCAAGCTGGCCACCCGGGCGGAGGTCAAGTCCCCCATCTACCAGAACCTGATGAACGGGGTCTCCTACATGATCCCCTTCGTGGTGGTGGGGGGGCTCCTGATCGCCCTCTCCCTGGCCCTTGGTGGTGAGCCCACCCCCAAGGGGCTGGTGATCCCCCAGGGTTCCATGTGGAACACCATCCTTCAAGTGGGGGTGGCCAGCTTCACCTTCATGGTCCCCATCCTGTCGGGTTTCATCGCCTACAGCATAGCGGACCGGCCCGGCTTGGCCCCTGGCATGGTGGGGGGCTACGTGGCGGCCAATGGCTCCTTCTTCGGCAGTGCCGCCGGCACCGGCTTCATTGGGGGCATAGTGGCGGGTTTCGTGGCGGGCTACGTGGTGCGCTTCATAAAGGGGCTCCGGGTGCCCAGGATGATCCAGCCGGTGATGCCCATCCTGGTGATACCCATCCTGGGCTCCCTGGCGGTCTCCGCCCTGTTCATATTCGTCATCGGAAGGCCCATAGCGGGTGTCATGGAGGGGCTCACCGCCTTCCTCAACGGCATGCAGGGCTCAAGTAAGGTTATCCTGGCCATGGTCCTTGGGGCCATGATAGCCTTCGACATGGGAGGTCCGGTCAACAAGGTGGCCTTCATGTTCGGTGCCGCCATGATAGCCGAGGGACACCCGGAGGTGATGGGCCCCATCGCGGTGGCCATATGCGTGCCCCCCTTGGGGCTAGGGGTGGCCACCATGCTGGCCCGGTCCCGGTACTCCTCCGAGGAGGTGGAGGCAGGGAAGGCGGCCTTCGCCATGGGGCTGGTGGGCATAACCGAGGGGGCAATCCCCTTCGCCGCCAGGGACCCCCTACGGGTTATACCCAGCATAATGGTGGGGTCCATGGTGGGGGCGGTGGTGGCCATGCTAAGCGGGGTGACGGACCACGTGCCCCACGGAGGCCCCATAGTGGCGGTTCTCCAGGCGGTGGACAACGTCCCCATGTTCTTCGCCGCCGTGGCGGTGGGGGTGGCGGTGACCGCCCTCATGGTGAACCTGCTCAAGGGCCGGCAGTAGCCCCGAGAGGGATATGCGGGGCCGGGAGGTGAGGGGTTGAACTTGAGGCATCGCAGGCTTCTCAAGCTCCTGGCGGAGGCCAGGGACTACACCCCCCTTTCGGACCTGGCCCAGCGGCTGGGCTGTTCCGAGCGGACCCTGAGGAACCACGTGAGGGAGCTGGAGGGGCCGCTGAGGGACCGCTACGGCCTCATCCTGGACCGCCGCCCCGGTAGGGGGGTGGCCCTCCTGGGGGACCGGTCCCAGGTGGGGCGCCTGATCCGGGACCTGGGGGGTGCTAGGGACCGTCCCCTGGAGGAGCTGGACCTCAGGGTGCTCCGGTTCCTCCTTCCCCGACGTTGCCCGGTTACGATGGCCAGGGTCATGGAGGCCACCGGCGCCGGCCGGGGGGCCATCTCGGCGGCCCTGGACAGGGCGGAGGCGTGGCTGGCGGGGCACCGGATCCGGCTGGTCCGCCGGCCCAACGTGGGGCTCTGGATCGAGGGGGAGGAGGGGGCCCTTCGGCTGGCCCTGTCCCGGCTCTTCTGGCTCTCCCTGGGATCCCATGGCTTCGATGACTTCCTCCGGGGGCGGGTTTCCATGGAGGATCCCATATTTCATCCCGGGGAGATGTCTTTCCTGGAGGCCCGGGTGAGGAGGGCGCTGGAGATGGCCCAGGTGCGCCTCACCGGGGAGGCGGTGCTGGGCCTTACGGTCCACCTGGCGGTGTCCATAAAGCGGGTCCGGACCGGGGGAGCGCTGGAGATCTGCCGGGATGAGGGGCTTGAGGGCCGCCGGGAGATGGAGGCGGCCCGCCTGATGGCCAGGTGGGTGGAGGAAGGTTTGGGGGTCACCATGCCACCGGGAGAGGTGGAATACCTGGCCATGCACGTGATGAGCTCCAGGCGGCTTGGTTGTCCGGGGGAGAAAGAGCTTGCCAGGGATGCGGAGGCGGTGGCCCGGATCCTCCTGGACCACTTCGCCCGATCCCTGGACCGGAGGCTTCAGGAGGACCCCCAGCTTTTGGCGGACCTGTCGGGGCACCTGTCCACCTCCATCAACCGCCTTCGATGCGGCTTCCCCTCTAGCAACCCCATCCTGGGACAGATCAAGAGAGCCTTTTGCTACTCCTTCGAAGTGGGTCTGGAGGGGGCCGCCAGGGTCCAGGAGGATATGGGTATCAACCTCCCAGAGGACGAGGTGGGCTACGTGGTGCTCCACGTCCAGGCGGCGTTGGAGCGTCTTCGGGGCATGGAAGAGGAGGTCCGAGCGGCGGTGTTCTGTCCCCAGGGGGTGGGGATACTCCGTCTGATGGAGGCCAAGGTCTCCTCCGCCTTCCCGGGAGTGAGGGTCATCGGGGCGGGATCCCTGGAGGATCTGAAGGTGGTACTAGAGGATCGAGTCCGGCTGGTGATAAGTACCGTCCCCCTCCCCGCTTATCTGGATTGTCAGCACATAGTGGTGACCCCGCTCCTCAGGGACGAGGAGATGAGAAGCGTGGAGGACCTGCTGCTGTGCAAGGTCTCCTCCTCCCCCGGCCGTCCCGCGGGAGGGTATCCGATCCTCCGGTCCATGCTGTCCTCCGACCTGATCTTCCTGGGGGAGGACCTGGGGGATCGATGGGATATCATATGCTTCCTCTCCGCCAGGATGGCGGAGACTGGAGCGGTGGACGAGGACTACGGGGGGGCCGCTTTGGAGAGGGAAAGGAAGTCCTCCACCTGCATAGGCGGGGGGGTGGCCATACCCCATGGCAGCCCCCGTCGGGTGATCCGGGACTCCATCGCCCTGATGAGGCCCCGCCGCCCCGTACTGTGGGGGGAGGAGGAGGTCCGGATGGTGTTCATGATGGCCCTGAGATCCTCGGATCCGGGCCTGGTCAGGGGGCTATTTGGGGAGTTGGCCAGGCTTTCTGAGGACGGACAGTCCCTGAGGCGCATGATGTTCGCCGGGACCAGGGAGGAGATCTTAGATTCGATGCGAGGTGGATTGAATTGAACGTGCGGGAGCTGATGCCCCCGGAGCTGGTTAAGCTGGAGCTCCGGGGAAGGACGAAGGATGAGGTCATGGAGGAGCTGGCGTCCCTGGTGAAGGGGGCGGGCCTATTGGAGGACCTGGGGGGCTACATGGAGGCCCTTCGGGATCGGGAGGCCCAGGGCAGCACCGTGGTGGGCATGGGGATAGCCATCCCCCACGGCAAGTGCCGCCATGTGATCAGCCCCTTCGTGGCCTTCGGGCGCAGCCCCGGGGGGGTTGACTGGGACAGCCTGGACGGGGAGATGGCCCACCTGGTCTTCATGATAGGGGTCCCCGAGGAGGGGGCGGTGAACGAGCACCTCAAGATCCTCCAGGTCCTGAGCCGACGCCTTGTGGACGATGCGGTGAGGAGGTCCCTCTTGGGGGCATCCTCACCGCAGGAGGTTTTGGGGATCCTGGAAGGGTGAACGTCGTGGGTTGGTCCACGATCCTCCCCATGGAGGGGGTCTTCAAGGAGATGATATGGGGGGGTGAGCGGCTCCGGGAGCTCTTCGGCTACCGGATCCCCTCCGACCGGACCGGCGAGTACTGGGCCATATCGGACCACCCGGAGGGCAGGAGCCGGGTGTCGGCGGGCCCCTTCCGGGGGCTCACCCTGGGGGAGCTGATGGGGTCCCACCATGGGCTTGGGGGACTTGGGGGGGACCGGTTCCCGGTGATGGTTAAGGTCATATCCCCCCTTCAGGACCTATCGGTTCAGGTACACCCGGACGACCGGATGGCCCGGGAGGAGGGGGACTGGGGGAAGCCCGAGGGGTGGTACGTGCTTGACTGCCCCCCGGGGGCCAGGATAGTTCTGGGGCACCGGGCGGGGGATCGCCGGGAGCTGGAGGAGATGGTGAGGGGCTCCCGGTGGGACCTCCTTCTCCGCTCCGTGGAGGTCTCCCCGGGGGACTTTGTATTCATCCCCCCCGGTACGGTGCACGCCCTCACCGCTGGTGTCACGGTGCTGGAGGTGCAGCGGACCAGCAACCTCACCTACCGGCTCTACGACTATGATCGACTGGGTCCCGATGGGAGGCCCAGGGAGCTGCACCTGGAGAGGGGCCTGAGGGCGGTCAAGGTGCCCCAGTGGGATCTCCATCTGGTCAGGGGCGGTGAGGCCCCCGGGGGGAGGAGAACCCTGTGGGATGGGGGGCCCTTCACGGTGGAGGAGCTGAGGGTGAGTCCCCAGGGGCTTTGCCTGGAGGTGTCCCGCCCCCTGTGCGTCAGCGTGGCGCGCGGATCCGGATGGGTCCTGGGGGACATCGAGGTGCCGGTGGCGGCGGGGGATCACCTGGTGGTCCTCCCCGGGGAGGTTAAGATGCGGGGGGCCTTCGACGCCGTGGCGGTCCGGGTGTGAGCGCGGGCGTGAGTGGGTGAGATGCCAAGGGCCCGGGATCCCGGGCCCTTGGCTCATAGCTTCACGTCGTTCAGGTTCTTCTGGGCCTTCACGATGGAGGAGATGATGGACGCCATGGACTTGAAGCGCAGGGTGGCCTCCTCCATTACCTTCACCGACTGGTTCATCTCCGTGGCGCCGGCGGAGATCTTGGTGCTGGCGGACTCCATTATCTGGTCCACCCGGCCCAGGAAGTCCTTGTTGGTGGAGAGGAAGTCCATGAAGCCCGTCAGGGAGGATCGGATCACCGAGAACATCTCGCTCACCCGCCGGACGTTCTCCATGGCCCCCTGGACCTGGGTGGAGATGGAGAAGACCCGGGTGGATATCTTCTCCGACGCGTCCTTGGTCTCGATGGCCAGCTTCTGGACCTCCTGGGCCACCACCGCGAAGCCCTTCCCGTGCTCCCCCGCCCGGGCGGCCTCGATGGAGGCGTTGAGCGCCAGCAGGTTGGTCTGCTTGGCGATCTTCTGGATCTCCTTGGCGATCTTCTCGATCTCCAGGAAGGAGTTCAAGGTCTCGAAAGTGGAGTCCACCGTCTTGGCCACGTCGGAGTTCATGCTCTCCAGGTCGGTGCCGGACTTGCGGAGCTCCTCCTCCAGCTTGATGTTCATCCGGTTGATGTTCTCCACGTTGTCCCGGGCCTCTCGGCTGCTGCGCTCGAACTCCTGAACGATCTGGCCGAAGAGGCGCTCCAGGGACTGGAACTTGTCGGCGATCTCTCCCAGCTCCCGCTGGACGTCCATGACCCGACGGACCAGCACCTCGTCCAGCTGGGACATGAAGGAGTTCATTATGGTGCTGCTGAAGTGGGATCCCGCCAGGGATTTTATTACCTTAGGGGTCTCGCTCATCGGGTAGTATCCCCCCTCAGCGGGCAGAGAGCTTGCCCTGGGCGTTGTAGAAGTTGTCGATTATGTCCACCCCGCAGCGCAGGTCCTTTAGCCAGTTGAGGAACCGCCTGGCCGCCTCCCCCTTCATCACCGCCCCGTGCTGGGGGGCGATCACGTCGATGTCCAGCCGGGACACCATGTCCACCCACTTGCGGCACGCGGTGTTGGAGGCCATGTAGCGCTTGTGGAAGCCCTCCATGTACTGCACGTGACCGTCGAAGTCCCGCACCTCCGGGTACCTCTTGCCGTGGGGGAACACCGCGGCCCCTATGTCCCCGGAGAAGAGGATCCGGCTCACCGGGTCGTAGAGGGAGAAGCATCCGGTGGAGTGAAGGAAGTGGCTGGGGATGAACTGAAGCTGGGTCCCGGATGCGAGGGTGAGGGTTCCGCCCCCGTCGGGTATGGGCACGATCCGGCGCTGGTCGTAGACGCCGAAGTGAGGCAGGAACCTGGTCCAGAGGCCCGATATGTAGACCTTGGCCCTCTCGGCGATGGGGAGCCACAGGGTGACCCCGGAGCTGACGTCCGGGTCCTGGTGGGTGTAGAAGATGTGGCGCACCTTGGATAGGTCCACCACCTCTGCCACGTTGGCCAGCACCCGGGGGAACACGTGGGCCCCGCCGGGATCCAGCAGGATCACCTCGTCCCCGTCCTGGATCATGTACTGGTTGGTCTGGACGTACCCCTCCTCCTCCTGCTCCTCCCATCCCAGGTGGAAGAACTTGTGGGTGGGGCTCTCGTAAAGCAACGTTGTGCTGAAAAGGCTCATGGCTCATCTCCCCTTGAGAGTTATCGTAAGTATTTTAGATTATGCCCCCCCGGTTAGCTAGAGGGGGGGACAATGTTATCAACCCTATTTCCCCGTCCCCGTCCATGTGGACGTCGAAGGGTCCCTGGTAGAGCCGTACCGCCGGGTGGGACCCGGTCTCAAAAGGGGAGGAGGCGAACCACTGGCGGTTGAAGCAGTTGCCGTCCTGGCCCTCGAAGACTGGGAGGTACAGGATCCCGTCGCTGTCCATGTCCAGGAAGAAGTGGGTGCCGTAGGAGAGGTCGGGGCTCATGCCGTAGGAGGGGAGGCTGAGCTCCACCAGGCAGGAGCAGTTGCATATCTGGGCGTAGGAGACTGGCACCCCCAGGGTGGGGTTGGTGCTTCCCCAGCGGCCGGGCCCGGCCAGGATGTAGCGTTGCCCATTGAGGTGTTGGTTCATCTCCCCCACCGCGGCGGCGGCCCTTGGGGGGTCCCAGTGGGACATGTAGGCCTCCGCGTCCACGTAGACCAGGTAGGGCACCTGGGTGAGCTCCCCGTTGCTCACCATCCGGTTCCCCTTGAGGATCACGGTTCTGCCCTCCAGGGGGGGGATCCTTACCTGGGCCATCTCGTCGTAGGAGGCCAGGGGCCTCATCTGGAGCAGATGCATGATCCCATCCTCGGTGTCGTAGGTGAACTCCATGTCCACCGGGCACCCCATCCGGGCCTCCATGAGGCCCATGAGCCGCCGGACCAGGTCGAACATGTCCCTGAACCTGGTGGGGAGGGCGTGGAAGGTGAAGATGGGCCTTGCGGGGCCATCGCTCTCCGACATGGTGGAGAGCAGCATGCCGTCGTGGTACTTCTCGATGAAGTGCCCCGCGTTCCGGTGGTGCCGGAGTATGGTGGGCAGGAACAGGTGGTTGAGCGACCCGGTGAGGAACGCCCGCTTGGCCAGGTCTATGTAGTCGAAGTCCACCTGGCTGGACTCCGCCACCTGCTCCGGGTTGTTGCCCTCGGGCCGCAGGTTGGGGTTGGTCAGGTAGAAGACCCGGGCGTTGCCCCGCTCCACTGTCCTGGTCCCCAGGCCGAAGCAGATCCGCATGACCCCGTCCTCCTTGCGGACCCGGGGGGTGGGCCGGCGGAAGACCCGGGAGAAGACCGTGCCGGATATCTCCGGGTAGTAGAGGTCCTGCCTCCTTCGGCCCACCACCGGCTGGACCAGGACCCCCATGGCCTCCATCCGGTCCCCCATCCGATGTTTGGCCCGGTAGGCCCGGGCGGAGGGGTTGAACAGGGAGAGCCAGACCCGCTTCATGGACAGCTTCAGCTCCTCCAGCCCCCGCTGGTCCGGGGTCCCGGAGGCCACGAAGCAGGTCTCGTACTTGCCCGCGAAGGACAGAGAGAGGGAGTCCTCCAGGAGGGAGCTGGACCGGACCGCCAGGGGGAGCCCCCCCGCCCTCTCCAGGATCCTCATGAGGTCCCACTCCAGGCCGGCGGGGACCTGGAGGTCCGCCGCCAGCCGGTCCAGGTCCGCCCCGGAGGGATCGTCGTAGAGCCAGTCCAGCCGGTTCATCTCCACGAAGTCGAAGAAGGGCTCGGTGGTGACCGAGAAGGAGAAGGCGGGGAAGGCCACCCGGTCCCTCAGGGTTGAGGCCTCCACCGCCGCCCGGGCGAAGGCTAGCCCCTTGGCCTTGCCCCCGCACCGGCCGTCCCCTATCAGCTCCCCCCGGTCCCGGTAGGACTCCTCCGGGTCGAACCGGACGAAGTCGGACCGGTGAAATCCCTCTAGGGGTTCAAGCGGTAGATCGTCCGGGGCCATGGTATAGCCTCCCTTATGTGCTTAAGGCCGCATATCCACGCCACCGCCCGCTCGATCCCCATGCCGAAGCCGCTGTGGGGGAAGGAGCCGTAGCGCCGGATGTCCAGGTACCAGGAGTAGGACTCCTCCGGCAGGTTGTGGGCCCTTATGCTGGAGAGCAGCAGGTCCAGGTCGTCCTCCCTCTGGGAGCCGCCGATGATCTCCCCGTAGCCCTCCGGGGCTAGCAGGTCGTCGCAGAGCACCAGGTCCTCCCTCTCCGGGTGCTGTTTCATGTAGAAGGCCTTCACCTTCTTGGGGTAGCACTCCACGAACACCGGCCGCTGGAACTGCTGGGTCAGCATGGTCTCGTCGTCCCCGCCGAAGTCGTCCCCGTAGGGGATGTCGCTGCCCAGTTTGTGCAGCAGCTTCACCGCCTCATCGTAGGTTATGTGGTGGAAGGGGCCGTCCACCGCCCTGGCCAGGGCGTCCACGTCCCGCTCCAGGAATACCAGGTCCTTCTCGTGGTGCTTCAGCACCTCCTTGACCAGGTGGGACACCATCTCCTCCTGGAGGGCCATGTTGTCCCGGTGCTCGAAGAAGGCCGCCTCGGGCTCGATCATCCAGAACTCGGTGAGGTGCCGCCGGGTCTTGGACTTCTCCGCCCGGAAGGTGGGGCCGAAGCAGTAGACCCGGCCGTAGGCCGCCGCCGCCGCCTCCAGGTAGAGCTGTCCCGTCTGGGCCAGGTAGGCCTTCCCCAGGTCGAAGTAGTCCAGCTCGAAGAGCCCGTCGGCCCCCTCCCCTATGGAGCCCGTGAGGATGGGGCTGTCCACCAGCATGAAGCCCTTGGAGTGCAGGAAGTTCCTGCAGGAGAGGATAACCCGGTCCCGGATGGCCATGATGCACCGCTGCCGGCGGCTGCGGAGCCACAGGTGCCTGTGGTCAAGCAGGAAGTCGATCCCGTGCTCCTTCTTGGATATGGGGTACTCTAGGGTTGGGTTGGATACGATCCGGAGGTCCGTGACCCCCAGCTCGAACCCCGACGGGGCCCGGTCGTCCCGCCGCACCGTCCCCTCTATCTCCACCGACGCCTCCAGCCATAGGCTCTTGGCGGCGGCGAAGAGCTCCTCGCTCACCGAGCTCCTCTCCATCACCGCCTGGATGAACCCGGATCCGTCCCTCACCTGGAGGAAGTGGATCTTGCCGGAGCTTCGCTTGTTGTAGACCCAACCCTTTATGGTGACCCTCTTCCCCTCGTGGGGGGCCAGCTCACAAATCCTTATCCATGGGGCTTCCATACGATATACCTCCCGTCTGGCCGTTGGCACTAGGTCTGGAATATAAATGTATAATACACTAGCGGAGGCCCGGGTCCAAAGGGCCATACTTCTTTTCTGGGGGAAACCGATGGATATACCTCGTCTTGTGATAGCGGAGGAGCGCACCGGATACGTTCCCGTGGGGGTCATCTTGGCGGCGGCGCTGAAGCAGCGGGGCTACCGGATACGGCTCTTCTCGTCCCACCGGGACGAGCGGGTGATCCGCCTTTTGGAGCTTCTGACCTCCCAGCGGTGTTACCACCTGGATCTGGACTGTCTGGGCAACGTGGCCCGGCTTAGGGCCCTCTTCCAGGCCGCCTCCGGGCAGTCGGATCTCAGCCTGGTCTTGAGTCCCCTGGGGGAGATGGGGCGCGGCGGCCGGTTCGTGTTGGACGACCACACCCTGCGCCTGGTGGACGCGCTGGAGAGCCCCATCTTGCCGGTGATGGGGGGTGACACCTCCGCCTTCGTCACCGCCGGCCGGTCCGCCAAGGTCTTCGAGGCGTTGCCCAAGGGGAGGGTGGTATCCTTCATGTTCGTGGGGGTCCCCAACCCGAGGGAGTACCAGTTGCTGGACCGGGAGCTGGGCAGGCGGTGTCCAGTGATGAGCCTGGGCTACCTCCCCAGGGACTTCCTCCGGGAGATGCCCCCCATGGACCAGCTCTGCTCCTCCCCGGTGCCGTCCCTGGCGGTGGGGCTCAAGACCCTGTCCGCCCGGCTCCAGTCCATGGAGCACCAGCTTCTCTGGCCCGCCTTCGGCGCCCTGGCCACCCAGGAGCCCAAGTGGAGGGAGGCGGAGATGCCCCAGGAGCTGTCCTCCCGTCCCATGGTGGCGGTGCTGAAACACCACTCCCTGTCGCTCTCATCGGGGAACGCGGAGGCCCTGCTGTCCGCCATGGGCTGCTCCCTGGTGCCCGTGCCGGTGGAGGGTGGGGCCCTGCCGGACCGGTTCGACCTGCTGCTGGTGCCTCATGGCCCGGCCCACCTGGGTCTGTTAGAATTGCTGGATAACCGGGGGCTTTGCGAGTCCCTGGCCAGGGCCTTCCTATCCAGGCCGGTGCTGGCCGACGGGGGAGGGGCCATGCTGATGGGCCGCTCCATCCTGTCCCGGGGAGGGGTCATGAAGGCCCTATCGTTGCTCCCCTACGACTCGGTCCCCTTCGACGGGGAGGGGGCCATGGAGAGCCGGGTGGTGAGGGCCCTGGAGGACGGGCCGCTCCTCAACAAGGGGGATGTGGCCCTCGGTATCCGGAGCCCCTGGTCGGGCTTTACGAGGGCCAGGGACAGGGAGGGGGCCTGGCAGGTGGAGTACCCCAAGGGTGGAGTGGAGGGGATGGACGGCTGGAGCCTCGGCAAGGGGATCTGTTCGTCCTTGAGGCTGGAGCTTTGGAGCTGCGTGGGGCGGGTCCGCCGATGGCTGTCCTGACCGGGCCCCGGCGGTTTCCTTTTTAGGGGGGGTTAGATGAGGGAGGATGACATGGGCTCCTTGGGGCCCCAGTTGCTGGCTGAGGCCCAGAGCCTTTCGGAGCTCATCATAGGCTGGCGTCGGGAGCTCCATCAGTTCCCGGAGCTGGCCTTCGAGGAGAACATAACCGCGAGCCGGGTGGTCCAGGCCCTCTCGTCCATGGAGGGGGTCCAGGTGGTTCGGGGGATCGGTAGCCCCACGTCGGTGGTGGGGGTTATCCGGGGGGATCTGGACGCCCCCGCCCTGGTTATCCGGTCCGAGATGGACGCCCTTCCTTTGGAGGAGGAGACGGGCCTTCCGTTCTCGTCCTGCATGCCCGGGGTGATGCACGCCTGCGGGCACGATGCCCACATGGCCTCCCTGCTGGGGTGCGCCATGGTGCTCTCCCGGAGGGCGGGGGAGCTGAAGCGGCCGGTGGTGCTCCTCTTCCAGCCCGCCGAGGAGGGTCGGGGGGGCGCCAGGGCCCTGGTTGAGGGTGGTCTGCTTAAGCGCTTCAACGTGGGTTCCGTGCTGGGGGTCCTCATGTGGCCTCACCTGGAGTACGGGCATCTGATGACCCGCAAGGGGGTCATGACCGCCCTGTCGGACCGGATCCACCTGGAGATCCGGGGGGTCGGGGGCCATGCGGCGGCCCCCCATGACGCGGTGGACCCCATCGTGGTGGCCTCCCACGTGGTGCTGGGTATCCAGAGCCTGATCTCCCGGGAGAGGGATCCGCTTAAGGTGGCGGTGATCTCCTTTGGCCAGATGGAGGCGGGCTATGCCTACAACGTGATCCCCGATGAGGCCCACCTTTGGGGCACCCTTCGGGCCTTCGATTTGGAGGTGCGGGACCGGCTGAAGGCCCGGCTGGAGGAGATGGTGCCCGCCATGGCCCGGGCCTACAGGGCCTCCGCATCGGTGGAGTACGCCAAGAACTACCCGTCGGTCTACAACGACCCGGACCTGGTGGACCGGGTGATGGATGCGGCGGGGCGGTTCTTCGGCCCCGATGGGCTCCACCAGATGGAGTTGCCCCTCCTCTCCGGGGAGGACTTCTCCTTCTACTCCATGGAGGTGCCCTCGTGCCTGATGTTGCTTGGCACCGGGATGGAGTGTAGCCTCCACCACCCCAGGTACGACGTTCCGGAGGAGCTGATGCCCCTCATGACCGCCTGGGAGGCCTACATGGCCCTCAGCCTCTGAGATGGAGGCTCGGGCGGGGTTCTACGATAACTGACACGCTGGAGGATGGGACGTGCGTAGACTTGACGATGCGATCCTGGAGAGGCTGTCCAGGGGGAGCGGGGAACACTGCCTTTGGTGGCAGGGGGCCTGGTGGTCCCGGGAGGCCCTTTGGGGCTTAGCGGAGGAGTGTTACGGGGCCCTGAAGGCCAGCGGCTTCGGGGAGGGCATGCGACTTGGGCTGTGCCTTCCCAACGGGCCGAGCCTCCTGGCCCTGTCCCTGGCGGCCTGGATGGCGGGGGGCACGGTGGTGCCCCTGAACTGGAAGGGGCTGGATCAGGAGACGCTGGATGGTTTGGACCTGTTCGCCCTGGTGGACTCCGGGGACTCCCGGGTGGGCTACCGGTCGGTTCCGGTGGTGACATTGGAGCACAATGGGGGGATCCCGGAGTTCGCCGGGCGACGATGCGGCGTCACCGACCCGGACCTGGCGGTGATATTCGCCACCTCGGGCACCACCGGCAAGCCCAAGCTGGTGCCCCTGACCCACGGGAACCTGTTTCACAACGCCCAGGCCTGCGTGGAGCACGTGGAGGACCTGGAGGAGGACGACGTGTTCCTCAACGCGTTGCCCAACTATCACGCCCTGGGGTTCACCGTCTGCGGGCTGCTGCCCCTGCTCTTCGGCTTCCCCCAGGTGATGGTGTCCTCCTTCATGCCCCCCGAGGGTACCATGGACGCCATGCGGAAGGGGGGGGTGACGGTCCTGCTGGCGGTTCCCATCATGATCTCCATGCTGGTGGGGGCCTTCGCCCGGAAGGGGGCGGTTCCCAATGGGCTAAGGGTGATCATATCCGGCGGGGACCGGCTTCCCCGGCGGCTGGACGAGCGGTGCCAGCGGGTCCTGGGGGTGCCGGTCCTGGAGGGCTACGGCCTCACGGAGACGTCGCCGGTGCTGACCGTCAACCCCTCGGTGGCCCGTCGCCGGCCCGGCACGGTGGGCACCTTCCTCCGGGGCGTCCAGTACCGGGTCCTTCGGGAGGATGGCACCGAGGCCAGCCCGGGGGAGACGGGCCGGCTGTTCGTCAAGGGGCCATCGGTCTTCGGAGGCTACTTTGGGGACCAGGCCCTTAACCGGCGCAGGTTCGTGGACGGCTGGTTCGACACCGAGGACCTGGTGCGGGTTGACCAGGACGGTTACGTTACGCTGGAGTCCCGGGTGGGGGACCTGATAATAGTCGGGGGCTTCAACGTCTATCCCCGGGAGGTGGAGGCGGTGCTCATGGAGCACCCCAAGGTCCGGGAGGCGGCGGTGGTGGGGGTCCCCAACCCCTTGAGCGGCCAGGCGGTTAAGGCCTTCGTGGTCCCCCGGAACGGGGAAGTCCCGACCCTGAGGGAGATCGCCGAGTTCTGCCGGGAGAGGCTCCCCCACTACAAGGTCCCCCGTCAGCTGGAGGTGGTGGACCACTTCCCCCGCTCCAGCATAGGGGAGGTCATCAAGAAGGAGCTGAAGGGCCCATGAGCTTCGGGGTGGAAACGGAGTTCCTGGATCCCGCCAGCGGGGTGCCGGAGGAGGTCCTTTCCCTCCTCTACGCCGAGGGGCTGCGGTTCGAGGGGGCGGACGTGACGGTGCTTCTCCGGATGAACCGCCGTCCGGCGGCCACCGCGTCCCTGGACGGTCAGGTGATAAAGATGGTGGCGGTGGACCCGGAGTACCGCTCCATGGGCCTCTCCGCCCAGGCGGTGTCCCGGCTCCTGGAGTGGGCCCGCCCCCGGGGGATGGGGCACTTCTTCGTTTACACCAAGCCGTCCGAGGCGGACAAGTTCGAGTCCCTGGGGTTCTGCCAGATAGGCTCCTCCCCCGGTGCGGTGCTCCTGGAGATGGGGCGTCCCAACGCGGAGGACTTTCGAAGGGGACTGGAGGAGCTTAGGCTGAGGGTGGGGGTGGAGGAGTCCTCCGCCATCGTGATGAACGCCAACCCCTTCACCCGGGGACATCGGTACCTGGCGGAGCGGGCCTCGTCCGCGTCGGAGCACCTGTTCGTGGTGGTGGTCCGGTCCGACAGATCCTCCTTCCCCTTCGAGGACCGGATCCGGATGGTCCGACTCGGGCTGGAGGACCTTGGGAACGTCACGGTGGTGGACGGGGGGGACTATGCGGTGTCCTCCGCCACCTTCCCCACCTACTTCCTCCGGGACCCCTCCATGGAGGAGGTTATCCGGATCCAGACCAGGCTGGACCTGGACCTCTTCGGCCGGATCTTCGTCCCCGCCCTCCGGATCCGGAGCCGTTTCGTGGGGACCGAGCCCTACTGTCCCGTCACCGGCCTTTACAACCAGGCCATGAGGGAGGTGCTCCCCCGTTTCGGGGTCCAGGTGGTGGAGGTCCCCCGGCTGGAGGAGGGTGGATCGGCGGTGTCCGCCTCCCTGGTCCGGCGGGCCATGGCGGAGGGGGACCCGAGGGGCCTGGAGGCGTTGCTCCCCCCCACCAGCTACCGGTACATCATGGACAACTGGGACAGGCTGAGGGAGCGGGTCCTGTCCTCCAAGGGGGGCCACTGATGCTGGAGGTGCCCCTGGATCGGACGTCCCAGGTGCCCCTTCACCGGCAGCTGAGCGGGCACCTGAGGCGGCTCATTCTATCCGGTGCCCTGCCGCCGGGGGAGCGGTTGCCCTCCTACCGGCAGATGGCCCAGGGGCTCTCGGTGAGCAGGAGCACCGTGGAGGAGGCCTACTGCGAGCTGGAGGCGGAGGGTCTTCTGTGCCTGTCCCCCAGGAGGGGGGTCTTCGTGGCCCCCCTGTCCCGCTCCTCCCCCCAGCGGCGGGGTTGCGAGGAGGTGCTGGACCTGGGCTCCGACGAGCCCATGGGGGAGCTGGTGCCCCGGCACCCCATGGGGCGGGCGGTCCGCTGGGCCCTTGGGGACCAGGCCCCCAGCGATGGGGACGTGGCGGGCCTGTGGGGGCTGAGGGCATCCCTTTCCAGGTACTCCGCCCGGCGGGGGATCGCCTCCCGGGAGGGGGACGTGGTGGTCACCTCCGGTGGCAGGGAGGGGCTATCCCTCTGCCTCTGGGCCCTGAAGGAGGCGGGGGTGAGGCGCCTGTGGGTGGAGCGTCTCACATACCCCTACGCCTTCGTCCAGGCGGGCCTTCTGGGGCTTCAGGTGGTCCCCTTCGCCCGGGTGGAGGACCTGGCAGGGGCGGGGGTGGAGGACGGGGTCTACCTGGTGCCCAGCTTCCATAACCCAACCGGCCGGACCATGAAGGCCCCGGAGAGGCGGGCGGTGCTGGAGATGAGCCACCGCCAGGGGTTCAAGGTCCTGGAGGACGACACCTACGGGGAGCTGCGGTACGGCCCCGAGAGCGTCCCGGCCCTCAAGGCAATGGAGGGCTCAGGCCAGGTGCTCTACGTGGGCTCCCTCTCCAAGGGGCTGTTCCTGCCCATGAAGCTGGGCTACCTCGTATGTCCTGGGTGGGCGGCGGAGGCGGTGCTCAGGGTAAAGGAGCCCCTGTTCGGCCCCGCACCCCTCCTGTCCCAGCGGATAGCCCTGGGCCTAATGGACTCCTGGGAGGTGGAGCCCATCCTGGAGGCCAACCGGGGGGCGGTGCGTTGCAGGATGGAGGCCCTCTGCTCCCCATTGGGGATCCAGATGCCCGAGGGGGGCATCTTCGCCTGGCTTGACCTGCCGGTGGATGGGGATGAGTTCGCCAGGGAGGCGCTGAGGCTTGGGCTTCGGGTCTCACCCGGGTCCCGGTTCTCCCCCCGGGGGGAGCGGGTGATGGGGGTGCGGCTGTCTGTCCTCTCCGCCCCGCCGGAGGAGCTGCGGCGGGCGGCGGGGGAGCTGAGGGGCCTGGTGGAGCGTCTGTCGTGAGGCCCCTTGAGGCGGTCCTGGCCGCCCGGGAGGGGCGGCTACGTCTAAGGAAGGGCTTCGCGGGGCCCTGGGCGCTGGTTCACGGGGGGCTCAACGTCCCCGGCTGGCCCAAGAGGCTGCCCGGGGACCTCAAGGTCCTCCGGTGGGCGGTTGGTGAGGCCCTCAGGGGGATCGGTCACCGGGAGCTGTGGGCGGGGGTGGACTCCCTGGGGGCCCAGGTGCTGGTGGCGGCGGAGGCGGACCCGTTGGAGGTGAAGGCCCGTTGCGCCGCCCTGGAGGAGGCCCTCCCCTTCGGGAGGCTCCTGGACCTGGACGTGTTCGCCGGCTCGGACCCCTTGAGGTCCCTCAAGAGGGGCCAGGTGGGGCTACCGGAGAGGCGGTGTCTGGTGTGTAACCGTCCCGCCAAGGAGTGCGCCGTGGCGGCCAGGCACCACCCGGGTACGTTAAGGCGTAGGGCCCTGGCCCTCTGGGGGCTGAGAGGCCAGGTCCTTGATGTAGATCCTCCAGAGCCGCAGGGCCAGCAGGGCGCACATCGTCCCCCCCGCCAGACCCCAGATCAAGTAGGGCCAGTTGGGCCTGCCGGAGACCACGTAGGCCATGAGGCCCCCCAGGGCGTATCCGTAGGCGGTGACGCTACCGATCGAGAGGATCAGGACCAGGAGCCGCAGGTTCATGCCAGGTCCATCTCCCGCAGGGTCTCGCCGATGCGCTCCGCCGCCTCCTTGAGCTCCTCCGGGGAGCACCAGGAGTAGGAGAGCCGGAGGAAGGAGTCCCTGGCCCCCTCCACGTTGGGCCAGAAGGCCCGTTCGGGCACGGTGGCCACCTTCTTGTCCTTTACGAGCCTGAGGGCCACCTCCGATGCGCCCTCCACCGGCAGGTTGAGGAAGCACCCCCCCTTGGGGGAGTGGAAGGTGAGGCCCTGGGACGATAGCCCCTCCGCCAGGGCCTGCCGGCGGACCCGGAGGAAGGAGCGGACCCTTTCCAGCTGGGGTCCCATGTGGCCCTCCTTGAGGAACTGGAGGGCCAAGGCGGAGTCCGCGGCGGGGAGGGATATCATGGTCATCTCCTGGAGCTTCGCCAGTCCCTCCACCAGGCTTGGGTGGCCCATGAGCCAGCCCAGCCGGATCCCGGGGGAGAGGATCTTGGAGAAGGAGCCCAGGTAGACCACCAGTCCGGTCTCGAAGCCCAGCTGGGGAATCTCCGCCCGGCAGTTCCGGTCCACCGGGTCCAGGTCGAGGAGCCGGTAGGGGTCGTCCACCGCCACCAGGAAGCGGTACCTATCGGCCAGGTCCATGAGCCGGGCCTGGCGCTGGGGGCTCATGGAGCAGCCTGAGGGGTTCTGGTGGTTGAGGATGGTGTAGACCATCTTGACGGGCCCCTTGGTCCTCAGGTGTTCCTCCAGCCTGTCCAGGTCCATGCCGTCCTGGTCCACCGGGATGGGGACCAGCCTGGCCCGGTGTCTCAGGAGGGTGCACCAGGTGTCCGGGTAGCAGGGGGCGTCGAAGGCCACCGGGTCCCCCCCTTGGAGCATCGCCTGGCAGAGGAGGTGGAAGCCGTACTGGGACCCCAGGGTCATCATGATGTGGGCCTCCGTGGCCTCCCGGGGGGCTATGCCTAGGGACGCCTGCCAGGCGAGCACCTGTTGCCTAAGGGCCCCCAGGCCCCGGTTGCTGCCGTAGAGCAGGGCCCTCGGGTTCTCCGCGATGCCCCGGGCGGAGCACCGGGAGATCAGGTCCACGTCCATGGCGTCCAGGGATGGCTGTCCGGAAGTGAGCGGCAGGGCCCGGTTCTCCAGGCCCAGGCGGATGTACTCCACCAGGGGGGAACTGTGGATCGGGAAGCTATTTGCCAGTTCCTCCGGATGGATCAAGGGTAACACCTCCAATCGTTTAATTTGGGATCCCGGGCGGGTCTTGTGTACGGGAGAGAAAAGCGCTACAATGTCAAATATAGTTTATATTTAGAAATCCCCTTTAGGAGGGGCGCCCATGGAAGAGTCGTTGACCCATCAGGCTACACTGTACACCACCTCGGCGGACTATGTCTATTCTACTCTGCGCAGGGAGATAATAACCAAGCGGATAACCTCCGGGACCCGTCTGCCCGAGGTGGCCATAGCCAGTAGGCTCAAGGTGAGCAGGACACCGGTGAGGGAGGCGTTGCGTCGCCTGGCCAGCGAGGGTTTGGTGCTCATAATTCCCAACAGCGGGGCCCGGGTGGCGTCCCCCAGCCGGAAGGAGATGGAGGACGCCTACGTGGTCAGGGAGGAGCTGGAGTGTCTGGCCATCCGGCTTGCCTGTCCCCGGGTGACGGACCGGCACATGAGGCGTCTTGAGGAGTGCATCCTGGAGGAGGAGCGGGCCTTCGAGGAGCGGAACCTGGAGAGGTACCTGGAGGTGAACGAGGCGTTTCACCGGATAATCACCGATGCGGCGGGGAACCGGGTGCTGAAGGAGTACGTGGAGAACATCTTGGCCAGGACCAACGTCTACATAGTCTTCTACGATCCCTTCTACATAGTGGAGAGCAACCCCAGCGTGGGGGAGCACCGGTCCATAATCGAGGCCCTGAAGGCCCGGGACGAGGAGCTGGCGGTGGAGAGGATGAGGAACCACATCCGCCTGTCCAAGGGGAGCCTCTTCTCCGGGGAGACGGGGGGGAGATAGTTAAAAGTTAAAAAGGCCACGTTGCGCGACCCGCCGGGGATAACTAAAATGACCCGGTGGGTCAAATCTTTTTGGAGAAGGGGAATGATCGGGTTGTCTTCCATACCGTCGTTCGATCTAAAGAGGAACTATCAGCGGGTGAAGTGGGAGGTCCTCCGGGCGCTGGAGGGGGTCCTGGAGGGTCAGCACTTCATCCTTGGACCGGAGGTGAAGGCCTTCGAGGGGGAGTTCGCCTCGTACCTTGGGGTGGATCACGCCATAGGGTGCGCCTCCGGCAGCGACGCGTTGCTTTTGGCGTTGATGGCCATCGGGGTTGGCCCCGGGGACGAGGTTATAACCACCCCGTTTACCTTCTTCGCCAGCACCAGCTGCATATCCCGTCTGGGTGCCCGGGCGGTCTACGTGGACGTGGAGCCCGACACCTACAACATGAGGATGGACATGGTGATGGACGCGGTCACCGACAAGACCAAGGCGGTGCTCCCGGTGCACATCTTCGGCCAGATGTGCCCCCTGGAGCAGATCCGAGGCCCCCTGAAGGAGCGGGGCATAAGCCTGATCGAGGACTGCGCCCAGTCCTTCGGGGCGGTGAGGCGGGTTGACGGGGAGCTGCTCCGGGGAGGGGCGGTGGGGGACATATCCTGCTTCTCCTTCTTCCCCACCAAGAACCTGGGGTGCTACGGGGACGGGGGCCTGGTGGCCACCGGTGACGAGGGGCTGGCGGGCAGGCTCAGGTCCCTTCGGGTCCACGGCTCCACCTCCACCTACTTCCACGACGAGGTGGGGCTCAACAGCCGGCTGGACGAGATCCAGGCGGCGATCCTTCGGGTTAGGCTGAGGCACGCGGAGGAGTGGAACGAGGAGCGGCGGGCCATAGCGGAGAGGTACCGGATGCTCTTCGCCGCCAAGGACCTGCTGGAGTGGGTCACCCCGCCGGTGGAGGCGGAGGGGAACCGGCACGTGTTCCACCAGTACGTGGTGAGGGCCAAGGACCGGGACGCCCTCCAGTCCTTCCTGGCGGAGCGGGGGATCACCACCCGGGTCTACTATCCCCTGTCGTTGCACCTGCAGCCCTGCTTCCGCTACCTGGGCTACAAGGAGGGGGACTTCCCGGTGAGCGAGATGCTGACCCGGGAGGTGCTGGCGTTGCCCATGTTCCCGGAGCTCACCCCGGAGGAGCAGGAGGCGGTGGTGGCCGCCATGGCGGATTTCTACCGCCGCTGATCCTGACCAATCTTGCTCTTTTGGCTAAGATAGGCTACACTACCGAGGAGGGGATCGCCCCTCCTCGTGTATCATGGCGTCCTGGAGGGGAAGGCCCGTGTGAATAGATCGAGGAGGTGACTTACGGTGTTCTATCCCATGTTCGATCCCACGTTCTTGATACTGATCCCCGCCGTTGCGTTGGGGATGTGGGCCCAGATGCGGGTGCAGTCCACCTACGCCCGCTACTCCGCCGTTTGGGCCCGGAAGGGGGTCACCGCGGAGATGGTGGCGGAGCGGTTGCTGTCCATGTTCGGCCTCAGGGTGCCGGTGGAGCGGGTGCCCGGGAACCTGTCGGACCATTACGATCCCAGGTCGAAGGTGCTCCGGCTCTCGGACAGCGTGTGGGGCAACTACAGCATAGCCGCCATAGGCGTGGCGGCCCACGAGGTGGGCCATGCGGTGCAGGACCTGGAGGGGTACTCCCCCCTCAGGATCAGGAACTCCATAGTTCCGGTGGTGAACATAGGGTCCATGGCGGCGTTGCCCCTGTTCTTCATCGGGTTCCTCTTCAGGTCCGGGGTGATGATGGACCTGGGGATCCTGTTCTTCCTTGGGGTGGTTGGGTTCCACCTGGTTACGTTGCCGGTGGAGTTCGACGCCTCCCGCCGGGCGTTGCGGCTCCTGGCGGACACCGGGTACCTGGCGCCGGACGAGATAAGGGGGGCCAAGGCGGTGCTGGACGCGGCGGCGTGGACCTACGTGGCCGCCACGGTGATGGCCCTGTCCCAGCTCTTTAGGCTGTTCCTTCTGCGGGGGGTCATCGGGGGACGGGACGATTAGGCCCCTTTGGGGAAGTTGGGTTATCATTAGGCTCGTGGGGTTCGCACCCCGCGGGCCTGTTTTTTGGCCCGGACTTTGACATGGGTGAGGTTCAACATATGGGGGTCTGACCCCCGTGGAGGAGATGGGAACGTGCGGGTGTTGATATCGTGAGGGGAATAGAGGCTTCCTTGCGGGTTTGGAAGGAGGTGGCCAAGGGGGCGTTCGCCTCCGAGGCCCTGAGGATCGTTTCGGAGGGCATGTCCCCCGAGGACCGGCGGTTGGCGTCCCTGCTGGTCTACGGGGCGTTGAGGCGCCGGAGCCTTTGGCGGAATATGGTGGAGAGGCGGCTCAAAAGGCCCTTCAAGGAGTTGAAGCCGGTGACCCGGGATGGGCTGATCATAGGAGCCGCGGCGCTGATGGAGCTTCGCAACTTCCGCCCGGGCCCCCTCTACGGGGGGCTGAGCCAGTGTCTGAAGGCGGAGGGGGCGGAGGACCAGGTGCCCATCCTGGTGGCGGTGCTCAAGCGGATCGAGCGGGAGGGGGCCCAGTTCCTGGAGAGGCTGTCCAGGAGCTCGGACATGAGGGACCTGGCGCTCTACCATGGGCTGCCCGCCTGGGCGGCGAACCTGTTCAGGGACCAGATGGGGACCCAGCGGGCCCGGGAGTTGGTGCGCCTTTTGGGTATGCGGCGGTATACGTCGTTCTTCGTGGATCCCTCCCGCCGGGCCAGCGCTCTGGAGGCCATGGGGCGCGGCGGGATCCGATCCTGGGAGGGGGGGCTGGATTGCTCCATCCGCACCTGCTCCTACGGCTTCCCGCCGGAGGTGCCGGGCTACGGTGACGGGACGCTGACCCCCATGTCCGAGTCCTCCATGTGGATCGTGAAGTGGGCCTCCGCCCTGTGGAGGGGCGGACCGGTGCTGGACATGTGCTCCGGCCGTGGACTCAAGGGGGCGGCGCTACTCACGCTGCTTAAGGACGTGGAGTTGGAGTGCTGGGACAAGTCCTTTGGCAGGACCCGGGCGGCCCAGGGGGACCTGGAGAGGAGGTCCCTTGGGGGCCGTGGGGTGGTGAGGTGCGGCGATGCGCTGGAGCTGGAGCCCCTATCGGAGCCCTCGCTGGTGATGCTGGACGCCCCCTGCAGCGGCAGCGGCACCTGGGGGAGGCACCCGGAGGGAAAGTGGCGGGTTGCCCCGGAGGACCTGGAGGCTCTCTCGTCCCTGCAGGTGAGGCTCCTGGAGCGGGCCTGCGGGCTGATTCCCAAGGGTGGCCGGGTCATATACTCCACCTGCAGCCTCTTCCGAGAGGAGAACGAGCGGGTGGTGGGGGATGTTCTCTCCCGGAACCCCCAGGTGGTGGAGGAGCCTATAGGGGCGGAGGGCAGGCTTTTCGTGCGGGGTCGTCCTTTCGGCACCTACATATGGCCCGGGCTGCCCTGGGTGGACGGGTTCTACTGTGCGGTTCTCTACCGGCGAGGATAGCGGAGGGGTGTTCATGGGCCGTTTCTTCAAGTTAGGGGTGGTTCTGTCCCTTTTGGTGATAGTGGGCTCCGCCTACATGGCGTTGAAGCTGGTGTTCTTCGAGCGGCCGGAGGTCCAGGTGCCGTCGCTGATAGGCCTTCAGGTGACCGATGCGGTGGCCAGGCTGAAGGAGCTTGGCATGCTGGCCAAGGTTGACGAGGTGGACTCCTCCCAGCCTCAGGGGGTGGTGATCTCCCAGTGGCCGGACCCGGGGGAGTCGGTGGAGCGGGGCAAGGTGGTGATCCTCAAGGCCAGCCGTGGGGGCCGGGTGGTTCCCGTGCCGGACGTGAGGGGCCTGGAGATGGGGGAGGCGGTGAAGCGTCTCTCGGAGCTGGGGCTGTCGGTGTCGGAGGTGCTCAAGGTTAAGGACCCGGTGACCCCCGCGGGGAAGGTGATAGCCCAGAACCCCTCGGCGCCGGCCAACGTGCCCACCACCGCGTCTGTGAGCCTTCTGGTGAGCCAGGGGAGGGACGGGGAGGACCTGGTGGAGATCCCGGACCTGGTGGGCCAGCCGGTGGACCAGGCGATGCTGATGCTTTCCCAGATGGGGTTGAAGGCGGCGGTGGCGGCCCGGGTCAAGACCCAGGCGTTCCCGGAAGGGGTGGTGGTGTCCCACGCTCCCCGGGTGGGGGCCAAGGTGCCGCCGGGCAGCAGCGTGTCCCTTAGGGTCTCCGCCCAGGGTAGCGGCGGGGGGCAGGTCCAGGAGCCGGGGGTGGTCGAGGTCCCCGCCGGGACCGATAACCAGAAGGAGGTTCCCAAGGAGGCCCCCAAGGAGTCTCCCAAGCCTCCGGTGGCCCCCAGGGCGCCGGAGCAGGTGGTGAAGCCCGAGCCCACGAGGCCCGAGGCCTCCAGGCCCTCCGGTCCGGTCAAGTTGGCCAAGATCCGTTACCAGGTCCCCCCCCTGACCCAGGGGATGCTCCTCAAGATCGAGCTGGTGGACCAGGAGGGGTCCCGGGTGATCAAGGAGGCCCAGGTGAAGGGCGGGGAGTACATATCCGTGGACGCCCCCTTCAAGGGGGAGGCCCGGGTGGCCATATATCTCGGAGGGGAGTTCGTATGGCAAGATCGGTATCAGTAGACCAGGTGAGGGCCCTGGGCAGGTCGTTGCTTGCCCCGTCGCTCCTCTCCGCGGACATGATGGACGTGGGGGGCTCGGTGGAGTCCCTCCGGGGGGCCTTCGACTGGCTCCATGTGGACGTGATGGACGGTCACTTCGTCCCCAACCTGACCTTCGGGCCCGGGTTCGTCAGGGCCCTGAGGGGCCGATTCCCCCACGCCTTCCTGGACGTGCACCTGATGGTGGAGGAGCCGGACCGGATGGTGTCGGACTTCGCCTCCGCCGGGGCGGACCTTCTGTGCGTGCACGTGGAGGCCGCCCGGCACCTGCACCGGCTCATCGGGTCCATGAGGGACCTGGGGGTCCTGGCGGGGGTGTCGCTGAACCCCGCCACCCCGGTGGAGTGGGTCTACCCGGTGTTGCATATGGTGGACCTGGTGCTGGTCATGTCGGTCAACCCCGGCTTCGGGGGGCAGAGGTTCATCCCGGAGACGCTGGAGAAGACCGTGGCCCTGGCCAGGTACCGGGAGGCGAGGGGGCTTGGGTTCCTCATCGAGATGGACGGGGGCCTCGGGGAGGAGAACTGCGCGGAGGTCTGCCGGGCGGGGTGCGACGTGGTGGTGGCGGGCAGTGCGGTCTTTGGCCAGGCGGACCCCCACCGGGCGGCCACGGGTATCCTATCCAAGCTGGGGAGATGATGAAGGTTGAACAGCGTTCCTGACGGAGACCAGGTTAGGCGGGAGAGCTTGGCGTCCCTTGGGGGGGCGCTGAGGGCAATGAGGGAGGGCCAGGGGCTCTCCCTGGAGGACGTGGAGAGGGACACCAAGATACGGCGGGCCTTCCTGGAGGCCATCGAGTCCGGGGAGGTCCAGCGGATCCCCGGGATGGCCTACGCCCGGGGCTTCGTCAGAAACTACTGCGAGTACCTTAAGGCGCCGGACCTGTGGCCCAGGTTCGACGAGTTGCTCCGGGGGGACCAGGATGAGGTGCTGGGCAGCTACGCGCCTCCCAGGACCGCCTTCCGCCGGTCGTCCCGGTGGTGGCTGTACGCCGTCCTGGTGGGGGCGGTGGCCTTCGCATCCTACCTGCTCTTCCAGCAGTGGCAGGACTTCAAGACCCGGATGATGGAGTCGGTGATAACCAAGCCGGCGGAGCCCACCCTGGAGGGCCCCCAGGATCAGGCCCAGGTCCCCGCATCGGAGGACCTGGTGGTGGAGGTCTCGCCGGACCAGCCGGGACAGGGGGCCGTGTCCGGTGCGGTCAGCGGTGAGCCGGTGTCCGGGGAGGCATCCATGGACCTGTCCTGGATGGATGGGGGGGCCCCCAAGGAGCCCAAGGAGGCGGAGGAGCGGCGGGGCGCCCCGGGGGTGACGGTCCGGGCCATTGGGGTCTGTTGGGTCAAGGTGACGGACCTGGCGAACAACGCGGTGGTCTTCCAGGGGACGCTTAAGGATGGCCAGGAGATGTCCTTCGAGTCCCCGAAGGGGCTTAGGGTCAGGCTTGGCAACGCGGGCTCCGCATCGCTCAAGACATCGAGTGCGGAGCTGTCCCCCGCGGGGCCCAAGGGGATACCCAGGACGTACTACGTGTTGCCCGACGGCACCATAGGCACCAAGCGGCCCCGCTGAGGGGTCCTGGGTTTTCCGCGTATCGAAGGGGTGTAAGGTGGATAAGAAGGTCTACGTGCTGAGTTTGGGGTGCGCCAAGAACCGGGTTGACGGGGAGCGTTTCCTGGGGGTGGCGCTGGAGCGGGGTTACGTGCAGGTTCACGAGCCCCAGGGGGCGGATCTCTGCATAATCAACACCTGCGGGTTCCTGATGAGCGCCGTGAAGGAGAACCTGGACGCCATCCTGGAGGCGGAGGAGCTGAGGCGTCGGGGGCTCATCGGGTCCCTGGCGGTGGTCGGGTGTCTGGTGAACCGCTACGAGGAGGAGCTGAGGCGGGAGCTCCAGGTGGACTTCCTGGGCCGGACCGAGTGCTACCGGGAGCTGGGGGAGTTTCTGGGGGGAGCGTCGGAGGGTCCCCGGCGTCCCCTGGGGGGATCCGAGGTGGTCCGGTACCTGAAGGTGGCGGAGGGGTGCTCGAACCGTTGCGCCTACTGTGCCATCCCCCTCATAAGGGGGGATCTTCGGAGCCTTCCGGTGGCTCATCTGGTCCGGGAGGCGGAGCTGCTGCTTGAGCAGGGTGCCCGGGAGATATGCCTGGTGGCCCAGGACCTGACCCGTTACGGGGAGGACCTGGGGACGGACCTGATGGAGCTTCTGGACCAGATGGAGGCCACGGTGCGGGGACACGGGGTGCTGCGCTTGCTGTACCTGCATCCAACCAGGGTGACCCGGGAGCTGGTCGAGCGGGTGGCCTCCTCGGACGTGGTGGCCAGCTACCTGGACGTGCCGGTCCAGCACGCCTCCGACCGGGTGCTGGCCTCCATGGGTCGTGCCATGGGGTATGAGGATGCGGTGCGTCCCTTCCTGGAGGCCCGGGAGGTGGACCCCCTCTTCGCCATGAGGACCACCCTGATGGTGGGTTACCCCGGGGAGGAGCGGGAGGACTTCGATGCGCTGATCCGGTTCCTGGAGGAGGCCCGTCCCGACCGGGTGGGGGCCTTCGTCTTCTCCCCCGAGGAGGGGACCCAGGCGTTTCAGCTTCCCCGCCGGGTGTCCGGCAGGACCGCCCGGAGCAGGCTGGACCGGCTGATGGCCAGGGCGGCGGAGGTTTCGCTGGACCGTCAGAGGCTCATGGAGGGCCGGGAGGTGCGGGTGCTTCTGGAGGCGGTGGAGGACGGACAGTGGGTTGGCCGGTCCTACCGGGAGGCGCCGGAGGTGGACGGTTCGATCCTGATCCCGGAGGGAGAAGGCCTTCGGGTGGGGGGCTTCTACCGGGTCCTGCTGGAGGAGGCGCTGGAGCACGATTTCATCGGAAGGGTCACGGGGGTGGAGGATCTTTGAGGGACAGGGAGGCTTTCATGACGTGGTACGGGATGGTGGCCACCTTCTTCGGCCTTGGCAACTCCCGGTGGGCTCCTGGGACCGTGGGGTCCGTGGGGGCCTTCGTTTTGGTGTTGCTGATGGGTGGGGTCCCAACCTGGGCGCTGGTGGGGGTCATATCGCTGGGGACCGCGGCGGCGCACCGCTACTCCAGACGGGTCCGGGTGGAGGACCCGCCGGAGGTGGTGGTGGACGAGGTGGCGGGCTATTGGGTGGCCCAGTACGGCCTCCCCATGGAGATGGCCTTAGGCACCCTGTTGCTCTTTCGGATCGTGGACATCTTGAAGCCCTTCCCCATCCGGCGGTTCGAGGCCCTGCCCGGCGGGGTGGGGATCATGGCGGACGACCTGGTGGGGGGCATCATGGTGAACCTCATCGTGAGGCTCGCCCAGTTCATGCTCTTCAAGGGGGGCCTGGCGGCCCTATATGCCTTCTTCTCCTGAGGGGGTGTGGATTTGAGCCACTGGGACCGTATCGTGGCCCTGGGGGGGGAGTTGCTGGGGGTCCTTAGGGGCCGGGGTCTGACGCTGGCGGTGGCGGAGTCCTGCACCGGTGGGCTTTTGTCCGCCTCGATCACCGCCAACGGGGGCTCCTCGGACTCGTTCCTGGGGGGTGTGGTGGCCTACGCCAACCAGGCCAAGGAGGCCCTTCTGGGGGTTTCGCCCGGGACCCTGGTGGAGTTCGGGGCGGTGAGCGGGGAGTGCGCGCTGGAGATGGCCCTGGGTTGTGCCCGGGCCTTCGGCGCCCGGTGTTCCGTCTCCGTCACCGGCGTGGCGGGACCCACGGGGGGCAGCGTCGCCAAGCCGGTGGGGACCGTCTGGTTCTGCTTTGCGGTGGACGGTGATGCCCGGTGTGAGGTGATGAGGTTCCAGGGGGACCGGCGTCAGGTGCAGATGGCGTCGGTGGAGCACGCCCTTAAGGGGCTGATGGAGGCGCTGTCGTGAGGTGCTTCGCCTGTCTGGTCCCTCCCATGGGGGTCCGGTGCCTGGTCTCCTCCCGGTTGGAGCCCTTCCGGAGGGCCTTCCGGTCCGTCAAGTGGGTCCGGGAGGAGCTGATGCACGTTACGCTCCTCTTCCTTGGGGAGGTCCCAAGGTCCGAGGCGGAGTCCTTTGGGCACCGGTTGAGGGACGTGGCGGACTCGTACCCCCCGATTAACCTGTCCCTTGGCGGGATGGGGGCCTTCCCCTCCGTCAGGTCCCCTAGGGCCATCTGGGTGGGTCTTGGGGGGGAGCTGGACGTGCTGTCCAGCTTTGCGGAGCGGGTGGCCCGGTGCGCCCCGGGCGGCGGTGGGGAGAGGTTCGTGCCCCACATGACGGTGGGGCGGGTGAGGGATGGGGAGGCGCTCGGGGAGGCCTTGGATGAGGCGGGCCTCTGGGAGGTCTCCTTCGAGGGGGACAAGGTGTGTGCCTTCTCGGTCTGCGAGGTGGTGCTCATGGAGAGCCACCTTGGTCCCGGGGGGCCCAGGTACGTGCCGTTTAGGCGTTACCCCCTTGGGGGTCTCAGGTTCGGGGGTTGTTGATGGATATCTATTCGGGGAGGTATGAGGGATGGCCAAGCGCAGGGAGGCCCTGACCAGGGAGGACGTGTTGGAGCAGGCCATAGACGAGATAAGGTCCAAGTTCGGCGAAGGGGCCATAATGAGGCTCGGGGACCGGGCGCTGGGGCAGGTGGAGGTGATCCCCACCGGGATCCTTCCTTTGGACGTGGCGCTGGGGATAGGTGGTCTGCCCCGGGGGCGGATAGTGGAGATATTCGGTCCCGAGGGGACGGGGAAGACCACCATAGCCCTTCATGCGGTGGCGGAGGCCCAGAAGGCGGGGGGAGTGGCGGCCTTCATAGATGCGGAGCACGCGCTGGATCCCCGGCTGGCCTCCGCGCTGGGGGTGGACATAGAGTCCCTCTACCTTTCGCAGCCGGACAGCGGGGAGCAGGCGCTCTACATACTGGACACCCTGGTCCGTAGCGGTGCGGTGGACATAATAGTGGTGGACTCGGTGGCGGCGTTGACCCCCCAGGCGGAGATAGATGGCAAGATGGGGGAGGGGAGCCAGGTGGGTCTTCAGGCCCGGCTCATGTCCTACGCGTTGAGGCGTCTAACCGCCGCCATATCGAAGAGCAAGACCACGGTGGTGTTCATCAACCAGCTCAGGGCCCAGATAAGCACCGGTTACGGCCAGGGTCCCCAGGAGACCACCACGGGCGGTAGGGCCCTCAAGTTCTACAGTTCGGTGCGGGTGGAGGTGAAGCGGGGCAAGGCGGTGAGCCAGGGGGAGGAGACCATAGGTCACGAGCTGTGGATGAAGGTGGTGAAGAACAAGCAGGCGCCCCCCTTCAGGTCCGCCCACGCCACCCTCATATACGGCAAGGGTGTTCCCAGGGCCATGGCGGTGTTGGACATGGCGCTGGACTACGAGGTGGTGAAGCGGAAGGGGTCCTGGCTGGCGTACAAGGGGGAGACCCTGGCGCAGGGCAAGGAGGGGACCGCCCAACACCTGATGGAGCATCCGGAGTTGATGGAGGAGATAACCCAGGAGGTGTTGAAGCTGGTGGTGCCGGGCCTTGGGGATCCGGCCCAGGGGGCCGATAAGGAAGAGGAGTCGGGCCCCATGGGGATGATGGAGGTCCCCGTTGAGGGCTCCGAGGGAATTTTGGACATCGAAATCGGGGGAGATGACGTCTAATATAAGCCCCTAGGTTGACATAAAACTGTAACCGAATCGTCGGGAAAGCTTTAGTAGATTTTAAGCTGACAGACGGCCCCAGGGTATAAACTATTTGTCTGTGTTGACTCTCGGGGCTTTCTGGGGTACACTACGCCTTGTCCCGCGGGGGCGGTGGTTGAGCGGTTCTTGCGGGGGTACCATGACAGGTTTATAAGGGGAGACTGCCACTAGGTTTAGGGCTTAGTGGGCATGGCGGGCTCTTTTGAGTTTAGGAATTGCTAGGAGAGTTTGATCCTGGCTCAGGACGAACGCTGGCGGCGTGCTTAACACATGCAAGTCGGACGGTTAG
>OGCI01000041.1_pt1 | contig 144463 bp, 109 predicted proteins | sample 1570021 | NCBI WGS metagenome assembly OGCI01 (sample SAMN06264664, study PRJEB24512) | hot springs metagenome | isolation source: Hot spring water | place: South Africa: Tshipise | collected 2015-06-21 | reverse complement strand
CAGGGGAGTATAAGCGAAGACCGGCGATGACTGCCGCATCATCCTCCCCACCGCGCCCTCTGAGCCAACTCCTTCGGGCAGGGCAGGTGCTCGTGGGTGGGCAGTGCGCCGACTTGCGCCTGGGCGGCGGCGCGGGCGTCCGGCTCCAGCGCTTGCCAGTTGCGGGCGGGCTGCACCTCGAAAATGTAGGGGGCGGTCTGTTCCAGAAGGCCGCCAAGGCGGCTCAAACGCTCGCAAGCGGTCGCGGTATTCCTCGACGACTGTCGGCAGGACCGTTGGAACGTACGAGCTTGAGAGACCGTTTCAGCGTGACATATGAGTGAGTAGACTGGAGTATGAGCGAGGGAAGACCCTACCCCAGCGATTTGAACGACCAGGAACGGGCGCTTACGGTCTTATGAAATTCCTTTCCATCCGGCCCCTGAACGCCTTATCAGCCACACGACAGCAACCCCTGTGCGTGTCAGCCTTGCAAACCGAGGGGTTTTGGTCACGGACAAGTCGTATATTGAGGTCTTCGTCCGCTGCGCTCCCTGCCAATCAGCCCGAAGCGAGCGACGACCCTGGTGACAGGCGGGTGTTTCCTGCCGTCTAACGGGAGAGCTTTTGCCGGAGTTTTTCGTTGGCCTGTCTCAACTGAGACAGTTCGACTTCATATGCTTTAAGCTTCATTTCCAGGAGCTGCACCGCCTGCATGAAGTGAAAAGCACGATATTTCATGACGGCCAGTTGTGCGCCCATGCTGATGTACTCGCGCTGGAATTTCTGGAGTCGGGCTTCCTCGGCGGCACCGGAGCGCTCCCCAGGACTCAGCGCCGCCTCTGTCTGCAAATAGGTTCTGCCCGCTGCCAGGATGTAGCGCAGCCCTTCGTCGTGCTCCCATTCGTTTTCGGCGATGACCTGCTGAAGCGCTTCCCACTCGTTGCTGGTGATTTCCAGCGTCAGAGTATGGCGTTGGGTGTTGGGGAAGAAATCGCGGCGGAAGTCTTCAATCATGGCTGTTGCGCCTTTCTGGCAGCGTACCCCCGAAGAACGCCAGCGCCTGCAACCAGGCAGTGCTTTCGGCTACGGTTTTTTGCTCGTGCCGGTAATCCCAGGCATTCTTGCGTTCGAATTCGCTCAGATCGCGCTGCAGCACTTCTAGGCGGTGCAGGGCAGCTTCTACCAGGAAGCGTGCGCCTGCTTCAACAGGGAGGGAAGCCAGCGCCAGCCCTTGCCGCAGATGAGGCAGACACAAACCGTCTGATGCCAGATACAGCGCCCGCAAGTCGCTCTCCGGCCTGGATAGGTGCTGCAACAACCATCCCAAGTGCCTGCGTTCCGATCGCTCGCCTATCTGACAGATACGGCAAGGCTCTTGAGGGCGCAACTCCGCCGCCGAAAGCCGTCGCCTGGCCCAGGGCCAGAGCAGAGTCAACCAGCGCCGCCACAGGGGGCGACGTGTCCACTTCATCCGCAGCGCATAGGCGACCAGCCGGCTGTGTACCTTGCCTGCCAGGTGCTCGTACATGATAGCATTGCCCAGCGGGCAGCCGAACTGCTCGTTTTCTACCAGGCCCACCTGCCAGGTATGGCGCTCGCAGTAGCCCAGCGCAGCGATGAAATGATCGCGCGTCTGCGGATCGTTGACGGATTCCCAGAGCAACATCCGGATATAGCGCTGCTCACTTTCAGCACGCAAACGGCAGATGGGACAGCCCGACTGTTTCAGGGCAGCCTTCAATCCAGCGCTAACCAGGTCACCTTTCATAGAGGATCACCCCTAACCGACCCGCCGACCTGAAGACGGCGCTTCTGACGTACCCCCGTATCTGCTCAATCCTCAGCTCCCTCGGCCCATGTTGCGGGCGACGGGGGCGCTCGTGCGAGTCAAAGCAAGTCTCCAATCTGCCCGGCTTGCAAAGGGAAAAAGACGCGGGGGGTGAGAGGAAAACACTGCGCAGCAGTAACAACTACTGGCCCCCATGTCGAAAACCTCTCCTGAGCGCGCCCAACCAACGTTTCCAATGTTTGCGTTCCTCAGGCGGAGTCGCGTCGGAGAGGGCTGACCTGGTCGCTTCCAGTTCCTGCTTCAGCCGTGCGAGCTCCGCTCTGAGTGCGTCGTTTTCCCGCCTCAGCGGCCACACCATGTTCCGAAAAGCCAGATACTCGCGTTCCAGGGGGGCGTAGCGCAGTTCCAGTGTGCGATGGTCGCGCATGAGGTCGAAGGCGAAGTTCTTGATCGAAGCATAACGCGCTTCGATGACCATCTGTCGGTCGAGCAGCTTCTGGATTTCTTCCGCGGAAAATTCTCCCGTGCCCTGGGTCACCGCCAGGGCGCGTTCGGCTTTCAGAAAAGCCATACCAGTCGTCAGCAGGACGATCAACCCTTCGTTGAGCTTCCAATCGTTCTCCTCGATCACCTGCTGGAGTTCATCCCAGGTCTCGCGCATCAGGGTGACCTGAATCCTCACCTGTTCCGCATCCGCGAAAAAACGTTGCTCGAACTCCTCACTGAAGGAATGGAATTCCGGGTCTTCGCCATGCGGGAGCGGTCCCGTAGGAGTTACCGCGCTGTTCATCTCGATCTCTCTTATCCTCTCCGATGGCGTGCATTCCTGGCTCAGAGGGTCTCATGTGAGTGTCCATCGCCTGGTTCGGGATGGTGCGACTGCGACACATAGGTGATCTCGCGCAGCAACCTGATGAGATCGTCGAGCACAGGGTCAAGTTCGGAGGCCAGTTCCGGCTTGACTTCCCCATAGCGTCTTAGCCGTGCCGCATGGGCATCGTAGAGATCGCTGCGCAACAAAGCCAGAGGACCGCGCAGAGTGGCCGTGTTGTCGTAAATTTCCGGCGGAAGTTCGAAGCGGCGCGCCAGCCAGGCGATGCGCTGAATGGCGGCCTCGGCCAGTTCCTTGACCTGGGGGCGTTTATCTTCGGGCAGGGTGATCTTGGAGCGGAATAGAATGGCTCGTTCTTCTGTTTCCAGGTCGTCCAAGATGCTGCGCAGCGTCTTTTCTACCTGGCGCAGGGTGATGGTCAGCGCCAGACGCTGATGGGGGTTGAGTAGATCGTGGGTCAAGTTCAGATACTCCTTGCTTATCGGTCAGCCCTGCGTGTTGCTGTCGCTGCGCTTGCCAACGCTCGACTTCAGCGCCTTTGCCCACCAGACAAAAAAGCCTCTACCAGCGCACAAAGTGTGCAGGTAGAGGCTATCAGTCCCTGAAGGAGGACATTTTGGTCGGTCTTTACCGACGCCAGCGAGCCTCATCGCGGTTGATTGATCTTATTTTCGCACTTTTGGCCCAGAGCGTCAAACCAATGGAAGTGGATAAAGTTCAGGAGATGGGCAGGATAAGGGTAACCTGTACCACCAGGCTTCCTGGCGCGCAGCAAGCAGCGCCCCTACAGAACCGAATTTACAGATAGATACTAAACTGAAATACACCGGCTTTTTAGCCCCCCTGTAGCCCTCGCCTCGCCCGGAAGCTGCCCCAAACTTAAGCCCAATCTTAAATTGCTTGACATCGAACATGGGTTCGTCTTATACTTAGGGATAACAACCGAACTGTTGTGCGAATTTGTGGAGCAAGCCCATGATGAATCGTCATCCCCTGTCCGTCCGTCAGAAGCGCATCTTGCAGTTCATCGAGGACTTTGTGCAGCAACACGGCTATCCGCCCACCATCCGCGAGATCGGCGAAGCTGTGGGTATTGCTTCCACCTCGGTGGTCAACTACAACCTCAACAAGCTGGTGGATCGGGGCTATATCGAGCGCACGCCCAAAGTGTCGCGCGGGCTATGGCTGGCCAGCCAGGAAACGCCCGCCAAGGAATACCCGGTGAGCATCGCCGACCCGACCAGCATGATCCAGGTGCCGCTGGTTGGCACGATTGTCGCCAGCGAACCGGTGCCGCTGCCCGGTGAGGACTTCGGCTACTACTACGACACCGACGACCTGATCGAAGTGCCGCAGGCCATGATCGGCCCGACGCCTCGTGAAGAGCTGTTCGCATTGCGCGTCAGCGGGGATTCGATGATTGACGCGATGGTGGCCGATGGCGACATCGTCATCCTGCGGCGACAGAATATCGCCCACAATGGAGATATGGTCGCCGTGTGGCTGACTGAGCGCGGCGAAACCACGCTCAAGAAGTACTATCAAGAGGGCAAGAAAGTGCGCCTGCAACCGGCCAATCCGCTGATGGAGCCGATCTATGTGGACGCCGACAAGGTCAGCGTCCAGGGGCGCGTGCTGGCGATTCTGCGTGCGCTGCACTAAGGCCAGGCCAACCGCGGGAAAGACGCTGTACTATCGCCATCGTCGAGCGGGCTGTGCTACATTCTGAACGATCATCGTTCGAAGTAGCACCCAGGGAGGATACATACCATGCCCGCCGTCGGCGAAAAAGCGCCCGACTTTGCCCTGAAAAATCAGGATGGACAGATCGTCCGGCTGAGCGATTTTCGCGGCAAGAAAGTCGTTCTGTTCGCTTTCCCCAAAGCCAACACCCCCGGCTGCACCACTCAGGCTTGCGGCTTCCGCGACGCTTTTCCGCGCATCGAGATCGCCAACGCCGTCGTGCTTGGCATCAGCCCCGACACGCCCGACGATCTGCGCGCCTGGAAAGATCAGGAGCACCTGCCCTACGATCTGCTCTCCGATCCCGATCACGCCGTGCTCGAAGCGTGGGGCGCATGGGGCGAAAAGTCCTTGTACGGCAAGAAGTACATGGGCGTGATCCGCTCGCACTGGATCATTGATGAGGACGGCACGGTCGTTGACGCGCAGATCAAAGTCAGCCCGACGGACAGCGTTGAGCGGGCCGCGAAATTCCTGGGCGGCTGAGTCGCGTCGCATGTTCTAGGCCGTCACGGCGTAGACAATCAGCACGACCAGCCCCAGCGCATAGGCCGCTGACCATAGTGCCCAGCGCCCCACTGGATTCCTGTCCACCACGCTGAATCCACTTTCCGCGTTTGGGTCGCGCTGAATGTGATAGGCCGGGCCGATGAACCAGGCCAGCACCACACCGCCTACCAGCCCGCCAATGTGACCGGCATTGTCAATGCGGAAATTGGTCGCGCCAGTGGAGGCAAAGAAGCCCAGCCCCAGGTTGATCAGCATCAGGATGATGAGCTGGGTCAGGTGCTGGCGTCCTGCCACGCCGTGCAACGCGCGGTGTTGATAGAAGTAGACCATCTCCGCGCCGAAGATGGCGAAAATCGCTCCGGACGCGCCCACCGAAGGAGCATCCGTGAAGATGAAACTGGCCAGCGAGCCAGACAGGCCGCCCAGCACATAGATGATGGCAAAACGAACTGTGCCGAACAGCGCTTCGACATCGCGCCCCAGCACGAACAGCGCATAGCCGTTGAAGATCAGATGCGTCAGGTTGAGGTGCAGGAACATCGAGCTGAACAGGCGGTAGTACTCACCCTCGCGGATCAGGTCGTTGACCTTGGCCCACTCGCTCAAAAAGAGCACCTGTTCGCGGGCGGGCAGGCTGAAGTAATACAGTGCGATGAGCACAATCAGGCCCAGCAGCCCGTAGGTCAGGCGTGGCTCGGCGACAGGCAGCCGCACGGCAACGCGCTGTACACTGGGCGGGCGCGGGGAGGGTTCCGGCGCTTCGGAGTTGGGAGGGGGCGATTGATAGAAAAAGCGCATGATTCGGTCCTGGTCTGGGATTGTTCAGCCTTTCACCCAGATTGTACCGCAAACCACGATCAGTCGGCGGGTGATAGGCATAAGAAATAGGTGAGAATACGGCTGGGGGAAGACCCAAGGAACTTCTCCTCGACGCGGGCCGCTCTGCTACCTGAGGCCTCTGGTCTGTAGTACACTTCAGGAGTAACTAGCATTAAATTGTTCAGGATGTGCCAATGACGCCTGAGGAATTGCGGGCACTGATTGCGCAGGGTGAGTCGCTCACCACTGAATTCAAGAGTGATCGTGGCCCGTTGTCGGACACCGATTTGCTGGAGACCGTTGTGTGTCTGGCTAACGCTCAAGGGGGCAGACTTCTTATTGGTGTAGAAGACGACGGCACAGTATCTGGTCTGCACTCCAAACACCAGAATTGGTCTGGCCTGGCGACTTTCATCGCCAGCCGTACCGTACCGCCCTTAAACGTACAGGTGACAGGGGTCGAGCTGGCAACAGGGCTGGTGGTGGTGATTGAAATACCCTCTGCCCAACAACCTGTGGCTACTAGCGATGGCAGAATGCTTGTCCGCTATAGAGATGTTCACACAAGCCCAGGTTGTCGTCCTCTTTATCCTCACGAACTGACCGGTTGGTACGCTGATCGCGGTCAGCGCGATTATACCGCCCAGCCGATGATGGCCTGTTCTTGGGATGACCTGGACCCACTGGAGATTGAACGACTACGCCGCATGGTAGGGATATATCGCGGGGATCAGACTCTGTTGCGCCTGGACGATAAACAACTTGCCCATGCTCTGAACTTGGTGAAACCTACGGACAGACATCTTGTACCCACTGTGGCAGGGTTGCTGTTGGTCGGACGCGAAGAGGTGTTACGCGAGACTCTGCCAGCCCATGAAGTAGCCTTCCAAGTGTTGGAAGGGCGAGAAGTGCGAGTTAATGAGTTCTACCGTTGGCCTCTACTACACATCTTCGAGCGAGTCGTAGACTCCTTTGAGATCCGCAATGAAGAACTAGAGTTGAATATAGGGCTTTTCCGGGTAGGTGTACCATCCTATGACCCGCGTGCGTTTCGAGAAGCAGTGAACAACGCTCTCACTCATCGTGACTATACTCGTCTGGGTGCGGTACATATCCAGATGCGCAGTGACCATATCCAGGTAAGCAACCCCGGTGGCTTTGTCCAGGGAGTAACAATAGACAACATCCTGGTGGCCGGACCGCGCCCCAGGAACCCGCTACTAGCCGACATTTTCAAGCGGATCGGCTTGGTCGAACGGACAGGCCGTGGGGTGAGCATCATCTACGAGGGATTACTGCGCACGGGCCGAATGCCACCTGACTATTCTCGCACAACCGAGGCCCATGTAACCTTGATCCTTCCTGGCGGGCCAGGAGACCTGGATTTCGTCTCTCTGATTGTTCGCGAAGAAAACAGGCGACAGGAACCTTTCAGCGTCGAGGAATTACTCATCCTCAGTCTGTTGTGGCGCGAGCGGGAAGTAGATATCTCGGACGTTGTCCGCCTGATCCAGCAAGATGAGATCGCGGCCCGTCGAGTGTTGGAGCGCCTGGTAGAAAGTGGTCTGGCCGAAGCTCACGGTCACACACGCTCCCGACGCTATCATCTGAGCGCCCTAGTGTACCGCGAGATGGGAGAACCCGCTGCCTATGTGCACCGCCGCGGCTTCGATCGCCTGCAAATGGAGCAGATGATTCTGGAGTACGTGCGTGCCCACAAGCGCATTACCCGGCGAGAAGTGATGGGACTATGCCGGGTAAGCGGGAATCAGGCCAACTACCTTCTGAGGCTACTCACTGAAGCTGGTCAGATCGTACAAGTTGGAAAAGGACGAAACACATACTACATCTCTCCGAAGGCAGAGCAAAAGTAGGAAAGAATTTGGAAAAAATTTGGATTCCAAATTTCTCCGCGTTTCCGGGTACAGGATCAAGCACTACATAAGAAAGCTTGGGGACTTGACCTTGACTCTGCGCAGCCGCGTGATAATCTGGCAGTAGATTACACACGAGAGGGTGGGAGTTATGCCATCGTATGACTTTCGCTGCAACGATTGTGGGCGCAAAGTGACGCTCTTTTATAAAACCTATGCTGAATACGATCAGGCGACGCACACCTGTCCCCGCTGCCACAGCACGAACCTGACGCGCCTGATCTCGCGCGTGGCCATCCGGCGCTCGTCGCTGGGGCGGTTGCTATCCGACGATTCGGCAGACGACAGCTTCCTCGACGACCTGGACGAAAACGACCCGCGCACCATGGGTCGTCTCCTGCGCGAGATGAGCGAAGAAATGGGTGAGGACATGGGGCCGGAGTTCGAGGAGGTAGTACAACGCCTGGAACGCGGCGAAGACCCGGAAGAAATCGAGGCCAGCCTGCCCGACCTGGGCGACGAGACTGCACCGGCTGACCCTATTGCCTCTAATGACAACGACATAATATGAGAGTATGTATCAGGCCGAAGAATGAGCGATTGTTGGCATGACAGGGGCGACAGAGAAGCGCAGGTAACTGGCAAGCCTGGGATCGCGTGAGGGCGCTGCAGCAGGCGGCGCGTCTGGGGGAGTGAGGTGCAACAATATGCCGAACTATACGAACGGATCGAGCGCAGTCTGACAGCGCTGAAGCATCTGCAACAGGGAGATTTGCAGGGCGCTCAAATAGCTCTGCAAGACGCCTCCGAAGAGGACCCGCTGAACGAGGCCCTGCACGCCTTGCTCCAGACCCTCCTTCGCCGTGCCCGCGAGGCCGAGCGCTTCGATCGTCTGCTGCACCATATCAATGCGGGTCTGCTGCTTGATGATATCCTCAACAGCGTCTATGCCGACTTTCGCGATCTGATCCCCTACGACCGGCTAGGCATGGCGCTGATCGAAGAAGACGGGCAGACGGTGTGTGCCCGCTGGGGCCGCCTGGATGGGGGTACCATGTACCTGCGTCGGGGTTATACTGCGCCCCTAGCCGGTAGCACTTTGCAGACAATCCTGGAGACTGGACAGCCGCGCATCCTCAACGACCTGCAACAATATCTGGCGCACAAACCTTCTTCCGAGTCCACCCGGCTGATCGTGGCGGAAGGGATGCGCTCTTCCCTGACCTTCCCTCTCCAGGCCGAAGGTAAGCCGCTGGGCTTTCTGTTCTTCTCCAGCACCGCGCCCAATGCCTACCGCGAGGCGCATATCCAGACATTCCTGCGCATCGCCGAACACGTGGCGATCGCCGTGCAACGCGGTCGGCTGGTCAGCGAGTTGACCGCCCAAAAGCGAACCGTCGAGCGCCAGAACCGCGCCCTTGACCGCCTCAATCAGCAGAAAAATGCTTTTCTGGGGATCGCGGCGCATGATCTGCGCGGTCCGCTCAGCCTGGTGGAAATGTCCTCGACCATTTTGCTCGACGACTACATCGAGGTCTCTGCCGAAGATCAGACGATACTGTTGCAGGATATGCGCAATCAGGCGCGGCATATGATGGCACTGATTGACGATCTGCTGGATGTGGCAGTGATCGAGCAGGGGCAATTGCGCCTACGCCCGGAAACGCTCGATCTGTGCCAGGTGCTGGCAGAAAGCGCCGAGCAGCATCAACGCCTGGCCCAGCCAAAAGGTGTGCGCGTGGCGCTCAACCCGCCGCCCGTAGCGGGGATCGTACACGCCGATCCGCAGCGCTTGCGTCAGGTGCTCGACAATCTGATCTCTAATGCAGTGCGGCACTCCCCGTCGGGCGGTTCTGTTCAGCTCACTGCCGAGCGGCACGAGTCGGGCTGGCGAGTGACCGTCAGGGACGATGGGCCAGGCATCCCCTGGGACGACCAACCCAAGCTGTTCCAGCCCTTCGCGCAGCTTTTGACACGCTCTCCCCGTCACGAGCGCAGCACAGGTCTGGGCCTGGCCATCGCCCGACAGATCGTGCAGGCCCATGGCGGGCAGATCGGCGTTGAGTCGGTGCCAGGCCAGGGGGCGACCTTCTGGTTCACCTTGCCCGCCTGAACGGCCCTCAGCGTACGCGCAACACCGCCGCGCCGGTGATCGCGCCCCCTTTGAGTCTTGCCAGCACCTCATTGGCTGCGTCCAGGTCGAAACTCTGGGTAGTGATCTGCAGCGGAATTTCTGCCGCCACCGGCAGGAATTCCTCGGCGTCGCGGCGGGTGGCATTGGCGACGGTGCGCAGGGTACGTTCGTGCCACAACAGTGCGTAGGGCATTTCGGGGACGGGGCTGGTGTGTATGGCGTTGATGCATAGCGTCCCGCCTCGCCGCAGGTGACCCAGCGCAACCGGTACCAGCCAGCCCGCCGGAGCAAAGCTGATCGCCCGGTCGAGAGGAGCGGGCGGCGTGTCGGTCGCGGCACCGGCCCAGACTGCGCCCAGGTCACGGGCGTGCGCCCGATGCTCCTCGCTGCGCGAGAAGACATACACTTCGCACCCCCAGTGACAGGCAACCTGCAACATCAGATGCCCGCTCGCCCCAAAGCCAAAGATGCCTAGTCGCTCACCTGGTTGCAGATCGGCCCGGCGCAGCGCGCGGTAGCCGACGATGCCCGCGCACAGCAGCGGCGCGGCTTCTTCGTCGCTGAAGCGGTCGGGGATGGGTACGGCGAAGTCCTGCGGCACGGTCAGGTACTCGGCGTAGCCGCCATCGGCGGTGTAGCCGGTGAAACGCGCTGTCTCGCACAGATTCTCTTGGCCGCGCCGGCAATAGTCGCACGCCCCGCAGGTCTGATGCAGCCAGGGGATGCCCACGCGCTCGCCGACGCGGAAGCGCGTCACCCCCGCGCCGATAGCAGCGACGCGCCCCACTACCTCATGGCCGGGCACGACTGGCAGTTTGGGCTGTGGCAGCTCGCCCTCGGCCAGGTGCAGATCGGTGTGACACACGCCGCACGCGGTCACTGCCACCAGCAGGTTGCCCGGCGCGGGGTCGGGTGTGGGGATTTCGCGCAGGGTCAACGGAGCCGTTTCAATGGGAGCCGGACGTTCCAGCACACAAGCTTTCATCTGTGTCTCTCCGGTCAGGTGCCTTCGGGTTTGGGAACAGAATTCACCGTAGAGAGCGCAGAAGCCTCAGAAGAAGGCGCAGAGTCCTTAGACTTACAACCATCCGTAAATTCCTGGCGCGCAGCAAGCAGCGCCCCTACAGAACCGAATTTACGGATAGACCCTTCTACACCCCCAGCGCCTCAGCGATTCAAGGCCACTTCCCCAAAACGCGAATGCACTCACGGCTTGCGCGGCGGCAGCGGCTCGACGATGACCGCTTCCGGGTCGCCGGGGTCGCGGGCGGGGATGAAGGTATCGTCTATGTAGCGCTCCATCCACGACAATTGATAGTAGGCCGGGCGGCCTTTCCAGCCGTTGTCGTAGCCGGCGACGTTCACCGCCCACCAGTATTCCTCGTCGTCGGGCGTCCAGCTAATATCGGCGATGTAGATGGTGACCATCAGCCCTACCCAGGGTCGCCAGTGTTGGGCTGCGTAGCGGTACGCACCCACCAGGTAGGCCGCCTGTGTCTCCTCGTCCACAGCATGCCAGTGATAGGGCGAATCCGGGCGCGGGTCGGTCGTCCAGCCGACTTCGAGCAGCGCGACCTGTTTGTGTGCGTCGCCCGCCGCCACCATGATGCCGCGCATATCCTCCACATGGCGGAAGACCATCCAGCGGTGCCCCAGTTCGCGCTCGGCTTCGTCGGGCGACATCTCCGGCGGATACTTGTAGCCGGGCGCGTTGAGGCCCAACACGTCGAACCAGGGCGACGCCCCCGCCACGTACATCATGCGCAAGTAGTCGGTGTCGGGGATGGCTTCGGGCAGCCAGGTGCCCGTAGGAGCCAGGCCCGCCGAGATGATGATCGCGTCCGGATCGGCGGCGCGGATGGCCTCCGCACAGACGCGCAGCAGCGTCACATAACCCGCCGCGTTGGGCGGATGGCCGAGCCACTCGCGCTGCAGATTCGGCTCATTCCACACCTGGTAGGCGGCGATGCGCCCCCGGTAACGCGCGGCGAGCGCCCCGCAGAACTCTTCCCAGGCGGCCAGATCAACGGGGGGCTGATCGGGCGCGGAGGGGGTGATCACCGCCCAGTCCGGCGGGCCGTCCAGCCGCGCCACGATCTCCAACCCGCGGTAATTCACTTCGTCCACCACGCCATCGGCCTTGTCCCAGTGCCATTCTCCGCGGATCGGCTCGATGTTGTTCCACGAGAAGCGCTGCTTGACGTGCGTGAACTTCATCAGCCGGATGTTATCCAGGTCGAGCGTGCGCATGGTCTCGTTCCACCACAGGAAGGCGTGAATGCCATAGGTCAGCGAGGGGAACGCCCGCTCGGTGACAGCCTCCGGAGCCAGGTCGGTGGGGATGGGCGGTGTGGCGGTAGGAGTGGGCGGGGACGTGCTTTCTCCGCGCATCAACCAGGCCAGGCCGCCCGTGCCGAGGGCGATCAGCGCGACCAGCGTCGCCACCAGCAAGCGCCGCTGTTCACTGGAGGACATGAACGATCGATCTGTCACAGGGAATACATCTCTTTTCGTCTATGCCGGGTGCGAGCAAACGGGCCGATGGGCATCACCCGCCCTGGTCGCCTGTTGCTCAGCACCATACGCCAAACACCAGACATCCGAAGTTGTCGAAAACTTCGGATGTCTTTTCTGAGCACTCCTCGCAAAGCGTATGAGAAAACAGTCGCTCAGCGCTCGCGGAAGTTATAGCTGGCGATGACCTCATAGGCCGGGGCTTGCCGCCACTCCGGACGGATCAGCGAGTAGGGCACGTTGTCGTTAGTGGCGTCCCAACCGGCCTGCGGGCCATAGTTCAGGTTCCATATCCACGCCAGCCATACGAAGCCCCAGCTTTCCATGGCTTCGATCGCCTCGCCCAGGAATTGCGCCTGTTCGGCCAGGGTGTTGTCGTTGGCGAACTCGAAGCCGCGCGGATAGCCGTTGAGGTCTTCGGTCGTCGGCCAGCCAAACTCGGTGATGCACAGCTTCTTGTTGCTGCCCGCCTGTTGAATGCGCTGCGCGTAGCCGTTGAGCGTGCTGTAGAACGACCAGGAATGATGGGGGTTGTCGAACGGGCCGCGGAAGGTGGCCCGCGGGTCGTTGGGCACCTGATTCCAGGGCACGTTGGGGCCGATGTTGTAACCGTTGTGATGCGCGCCGACGCAATCGGCTGTTTCCAACATCCCCGCCTGGATCAGCATGTCCATGTAGACGAAATCGTCGTAGGCGCGCACGCCGTCGTTCCAGCCGGTCGGCGAGAGCGCGCCGCTGATGACGATGATCCCCGGATCAACCGCTTTGATGGCATTGTAGGCGGTGCGCAGCAGCTTGACGTAGTTCTGCGCATTCAGCCCGTAGATTGACGCCCACTCGCGGTCAATGTTCATCTCATTCCACACTTCGATGGCGTGCACCATGCCAGGGTAGCGGTAGAGCAGCGTGGTGATGAAGTTGGCGTAGGTCTGCGGGTCGGCGGGCGGGCCGACTTCGTCCAGGCGCTGATTGCCCGGCTCGCGCGCCCAGTCCGGCGCGGTGACGATGCTCAGCATGACCTTGATGCCGTACTCTTTGGCCAGGGGCAGCGAAATGTCCAGTTCGCCCCAGTTGTACACGCCCGGCTGTGGCTCGACATCTTCCCAGCGCACCTGCTGCTTGATCCAGCCCAGTTTGAGCTTGTCGCGCACTTCGCCCATCCACAACTTGTGGATTTCAGGGTCTGAGTTAGGTTGTACCTGGATACCAAGCTGAAAGCCGGTCGCTTCGATCGGGCGCGGGGTAGGTGTGGGCACCGGCGTGGCGAACTGAGCGGGAGCAGACTCCCGTCCTGGCACGGGGGCTGCCGCAATCGCTGGCTGACCGGTCGCAGCGCCACCCTGTCCCTCGCCGACAGCGGCAGAGGGAGCAGTCTCCCCGGACACCTCAGGGGCCGCCTGAAGAGGAGCGGTCTCTTCCTCCGCGGCAGGGCTTTCGGCGCGCGGGGGCGCAGCCAAAGCGACCTCGGCCACTTCGGGGGCCGGTGCGGCGGCGAGTTCTTCGACATCGGCGTTGGGCAGCGCCGCTACGCCAATCTCTTCGTCCTCACCCACCAACCCTGTAGCATAATAGATGCCGGCGAAGGTCAATGCGCCCATCACCAGCGTGATGCCCAACCAGACCAGCACGAAACCGCGTATCTGGCGTTGCCGGGCCAAGGCAGCCGAAGTGTGCGTCATAAGCCATTCCTCCTGTTTGGTCCTCGTTTCGATTGTAGCGCAAAAGCGCGCGCCTTAGGAAACGCTCACCCTACGCTATTGCCACGCGCTGCCGTGCCATCACAGGGCAATCGCATCAAAGCCAGCCAGCAGAACCATGGGCAGAAGTAAGCTCAGGTGTGATCTTCTGGTTGACCTCACCCCCGCTCGGCGCTGGCGCGCCTCGCCGAGCGTAGCGAGGCTGGGGGTGAGGTAAAGCGGCAAGCGGTTTGATGCAATCTCCCTGCGTGCCATCATTCCGGCGCTTTGGCCGCGTACCGGTATAATCTATGGTGGCGCGCAGAAAACCTGCGCCTGGCAAAAGAGAAACTCCGTTGCGCTTTGAACGTATTTGCCAGCAGGACAATAACTCACGCCTCACAGGTGGCGAAGGGAGAAACAGGTATGATCATTCTGATCTTGAATGTGTTGTCCATCGCCGGGCTGGCCATCGCCGGCTTCGGCGTGTTCATGATCGCGCAGGCCGTTTCGCGGGGCGATAACGCGCGGCTGGGCGTGATGCTGACGGCCATCGGCGTAGTGATCGCCGTGATATTCTTCGTGCTGGGGTCGGGTGTGATCGAGATTCAGCCGCAGGAAGTAGGCGTGGTCTTCAATGTGCTCAGCGGCGAACTGTCCGACGCGCCACTCGATCCGGGCCTGCACATTATCATCCCCGGCATCCAGGAGGTGACTATCTACTCGACCGCCCAGCAGGAATACACCGTATCGGGCGTGCCCACCGAAGGGGCGGTGCGCGGTGACGACGCCGTGGTTGCGCTGACCAAGGACGGCCAGGAGGTGAGCCTGGACGTGACGATGATCTTCAGCATTGACCCGGCCAAGGCCAACATCGTGCATCGCCGCTGGCAGGATCGCTACGTCAACGGTCTGATCCGTCCCACCCTGCGCAGCGAGACGCGCGCCGCCCTGACCAAATTCCGCGTCGAGGAGATTTATAGCGGCGACCGCACCCTGCTGGTGAACGAGATCGAGAACAGCATCCGTAGCCTGATCGAGCCGGAAGGCTTTCAGTTGACCAATATCCTCGTGCGCAACATCCGCTTCTCGTCGGAATATGTGGCGTCCATCGAGCGCAAACAGGTCGCCCAGCAAGAGGCGCTGGAAGCGGAGTTCCGCGTCGAGCAGAAGCGCCAGGAAGCCGAGCAGGCGCGTGAACTGGCACGCGGCCAGGCGGACGCCGCCCGCATTCGCGCCGAGGGCGAGGCCGAAGCTCTGCGCCTGATCAACGAGCAACTGGCCCAGAACCCCCTGCTGTTGCAGTGGCGCTACATCGAGCAACTGGGCGACGACGTGCGCATTATCATCATCCCCTCCAACAGCCCCTTCCTGTTCGATCTGGAGGCGCTGGCTGCCGCCGGTGGTATTGCGCCGATCCCAACCCCAACGCCGGAGCAGTGATCAGCCGGACGGGAGCATTGGCAGAACAAAGCGGGCGCGAGGAGATTTCCCCGCGCCCGATCTATGTCCAGAGGAGCGCGCTTCAGGGCGTGCCTAGCCGCACTTGTCCAGGTCGCGCCATTTGGCGACGATGTCGCTGTCTACGATCAGTTCCGTCGCGCCTTCGGGGACGGTGACGGTCAGCTTGCGGTTGGCGATCTCCTCGCATTCCGGCCCCTTCTCAACCGCGTTCCACGTCCCGCGCACGTACTTGTACTCGATGGCGGCGCTCTCCGGCAGTTCCAGCGTGATCGTCCAGTGCTGGTCGTCGAGCTGCGTCATCACCAGGCCCGCCGGGTCCCAGCGCGGCAGGTCGGGCGTCCCGAAGTCGCCAGCGATGTACACATCCCCTTTGCCCTCTTTGGTGTAGTCGGGCACGGTGACGATGAACGTCACAGGGATACCCCGTCGCTGTACCTTCGCCTCGCCCGCGCTGACCGGCTCCGATTCGTTGAGCGCGGTGTCAATAGCGGTCACGGCGTAGGCGTAGGTGTTGCCAGCGCTCACAGCGCGGTCGTAGTAGCGGTTGTCCGCGCCAGCGAGCACATCGCCCAGCGCCACTGTCTCGCCGCCGAAGGTGCGGTAGATGCGGTAGGCAGTCACGTCGTCCGCCGGCGAGTCTTCCCAGGTGACGATCACCCCCGCCAGCGACGCCTGCAGAATCTCGGCGGAGGCAGGCGGCGCGGGCGCTTCTGTGTCCTCAGGCGCGAGTACCGTCAGCGGGGGGTACGTCCCGTCAGGCAACCTGACCATCGTCCATGTTTCGCCCGCGTCGCTGCTGAAGCGGGCCAGTTGCGCGAAGTCACCCGCCGCGCCGACGGGCAGCATGGCCTCGTAGACATCCGCGCCGTCCTGTTCGCCCGCATAGCGCATGGGCAACCAGGCGGGCGCGGCGACCTGCCCCGCCCGGACGGGCAACAGCGCTGCCTCGGCCAGCACGCCCGCCGCTGGGCCGTCAGCTTCTGTCTCGCCGGGGATGCGCACGAGCGCGCGGACAGTGGCCGTCGCGCCGTAGGACAGGGTCATTTCGGCGGACATGGCCTCGGTGACGAAAGCCGTCTCGGCGATAGGCGCGCTGGGCACGGCGGGGACGCTGGCGCTCTGCTCGCCGATCAGCCCCTCCGGACTGACTGCCGCGACTGTGTAGAAATAGCGGTAGCCGTTGGTGACGGTCGTGTCGCTGAAGCGCTCCTCCGTCACGACTTCGCTGACCGGCTCGAAGCCGCCCTTTGCCACCGGGCCGCGGTAGACGATATAGCCCGCCGCGCCGGGGACGGCGTCCCAGCTTATGGTCACGCTGCCGTTTGCACCCTGCGCGGTCACTTGCGCAGGCGGGCGGGGCGCTTTGAAAGCGGCGTGCCGCCTGCCCGTCCAGATGTTGCCCGCCGTGCCGCTGACTGTCACCGTCACCTGACCGTCCTGCACGATCGCTGGCGCGAGCTCCGTCTGAGTGCGCAGGCGTAGTTCGCCCTGGATGGCCCCGCCGACGCGGATGGGCACGCTCCGCCGCGTCTCGGAGACGGCGAAGGCGGGCGCGAGGGTGAACCCTTCCGGCAACAGGCCGCTCACGTCGAGCGTCACCGTCTGCGCGGACGCGCCCTTGTTGGCGACGACCAGCGCCGCGTTGCCCGCCGCCCGATCCAGCCGCAGGAAGGCATAGACGCCGGTTGCGTCGTCGGTCAGCAGCGTGATCAACTCGCCTTCGCGCAGGGCCGGGTTGGCGTGCCGCAACGCCGCCAGCGTCTGATAGGTGGCGAGCATGTCTTCATCGGGTGGGCCGTAGGCGTCGCCCGGCATATCTGGCCAGGGGTAGGGCGCGCGGTTATAGGGATCGTCCTGTAGCGTGCTGCTGTCGCTGACGCTGGGCGCGTTCAGCGCAATCTCGTCGCCGTAGTAGATGGTCGGCGCACCGGGCAGGGCGAATTGCAGCAGAGCAGCCAGCTTCTGGCGCTGCGTGTCGCCCGCCACGAACAGCAGGCGCGAGGTGTCGTGACTGCCCAGCAGGTTCAGCATGGCATGATTGGCCATGGGCGGATAGTCAGAAGCCAGGTCCTGGATGATCCCATCAAGCTGAGAGGGCGTCAGCGCGTGCATCAGGCGGTCGCCGTTGGAGTCGTTATCGGTGAAGTCGGTATCGCGCACAAAGCCCAGCAGGCCGCGCCGCAACTGATAGTTCATGACGGCGTCCCACTCCTTGCCCAGCAGCCAGCGGGTGGCGTTGCCCCACTCCTCGCCGATGATCACCGCCTCCGGGTTGACGTTGCGCACGGCCTTGCGGAACGCCTCCCAGTAGTCGTTGGCCGGGCCGCCGGGGTCAATGTCGCCGCCCACGTCCAGCCGCCAGCCGCCGATCCCCTCGCGCCCCCACGTGTTGACCACGCTGTTGCGCCCCAGATAGAAGTACAGACGCGGGCCGTTGGCGTCGTTGTTGATCTTGGGGATGGAGTCGAAGCCCGCCCAGGAGATGTAGTACGTCGCGCCCTGCGGGTTGTCCACGCACGGCGAGGGTTGCTCGCCCTTGGGCGGCACGAAGAAGAACCAGGTGCGGTAGGGCGAGGCCAGGCTTTCGCACGCGCCGATCTCCTCATAGCGCCCATAGCGATCGAAGAAGGGGCTATCAGACGACATGTGATTGAACACGCCATCGAGGATGAGCACCATGCCGCGTTTCTTCGCCTCGGCGACCAGGGTGCGGAAGGTCTCCAGGTCGCCCAGCAGCGGGTCTATGGCCTTGAAGTCGGCGGTATCGTAGCGGTGATTGGAACGGGCGGCGAAGATGGGGTTGAGGTAGATCGCCGTCACGCCCAGGTCTTGCAGATAGTCCAGCTTCTCGATGATGCCGGCCAGGTCGCCGCCGAAGAAGTCCACATTCCAGCGCCCCTGAAATTCACCCGGCTGACGCGGGTCAATGGGCGGCTCGTTCCACGTCTCGTGAAAGATCGAGCGCAGGCCGTCGTAAAACTCCAGCGCGTCGTCGGCAGGGTCGTTGGAGGGATCGCCGTTGCGGAAGCGGTCGGGGAAAATCTGGTAGACGACCGCATTGCGCATCCATTCCGGCGTGTAGAAGGCCGGATCGTAGACGGTGAGCTGATAGCTGAGGTCGGGGCTTTCTTCATAGACTGCGCCCGGCCCGCCCTCGTTGGCCGGGAAGTAGACACCATCGGGGCGGTTGTCGTCCTCGTAATAGAGCGTCTCAGCGCCTTTGTGGATCACGAAGCGGTACCAGTAGATGGTTGGTGTATCGCCCACGTTGAGCGGCACTTCCCACAGGTCATAGCCATCGGGCGTGCTGGCGACAACACTCATGGGCAACAGCGTCTGCGTTTGGGCGCGGTCGTCCCACAGGCGCACAGTGACCGCGTCCGCGTCGCGCGCAGCAGTGCGCAGGCGCAGGAACACCGTGCTGCCGATGGGCACTGGGCCGGTCGGGAAGCGGTAGAGGTCGTCGCGACTGTCGTGCAGCAGGGCGGCGCGGTTGAGGCCGCTGTCTTGCGCGTGTAGCGGGCCAACGGGCAGCAGCGCGATCAGCAGCACGATCAGCCCAATCCGGCGAAGCAGAGAAAGCCAATAGTTGCGCATGACCTGACTCCCTAAAACTCTTGTGACGTTCGGAAAGGCGGTAGCCGTTTTCTGGTGTGACTGCTGGTAGTATACCAGCGGATGCACAAGTTAGCTGTGTCCTCGCCCAGTCGGGGCAGCGGTGAGCTGCCCGCACGGAAATCGCCGCTTTGCGGAGGGCTGGGCTTGGAGTACACTGATGTACACACTGCCCCGCCAGGCAGCGCGGGCAGCGCATCGCAGAACCAGAGTGATCGAGAGTATGGAGATGCCATGAGCGAGCAAGTGGCACAGGCCAAAGCGACCAGAGTCCTGGTGACCGGAGCCGGTGGCTTCATCGGCCATCACCTGGTGACCTTCCTCAAGCAGCGTAGCTATTGGGTGCGCGGCGTAGATATCAAGTACCCGGAGTTTGCCCCCACCGACGCCGACGAGTTCGAGTTGCTCGACCTGCGGCGCTGGGACAACTGCTTGCAGGCCACCCGCGGCATTGACGAGGTCTACGCGCTGGCGGCGGATATGGGCGGGATGGGCTTCATCTCGTCCAACCATGCGCAGATTCTGCGCAACAACGCGCTGATCAACCTGCATACCATCGAGGCGGCGCGCATCAATGGGGTATCGCGTTACTTCTTCACCTCCTCAGCCTGTGTATACCCCGAATACCGGCAGATGGATGCCAACGTCGCGCCGCTGAAAGAAGAGGATGTCTATCCGGCGCAACCGCAAGACGCCTACGGCTGGGAGAAGTTGATCGGCGAGCACCTCTGCCGTCACTACCGCGAGGAATTCGGCCTGGAGACGCGCATCGTGCGCTTCCACAACATCTTTGGGCCGTTGGGCACGTGGGAAGGCGGGCGCGAGAAAGCCCCTGCCGCGCTCTGCCGCAAGATTGCCTACGCCAAGCTGACTGGCAACCCGGAGATCGAAATCTGGGGCGATGGCGAGCAGACCCGTTCGTTCTGCTACATTGACGACTGCCTGACCGGCATCTACAAGCTGATGCGCTCAGACTATCACGAGCCGCTCAACCTGGGGCAGGACCGCATGGTGACGATCAATCAGCTTGCCGACATCATTGCCGAGATCGCGGGGGTCGAGATTGTCAAGAAGCATGTGCCTGGCCCGCAGGGGGTGCGCGGGCGCAACTCCGACAACACCCGTCTGCGTCAGGTGCTGGGCTGGGAGCCGGAAATTTCGCTGGAAGAGGGGTTGGCCCGGACGTATGCCTGGATCGAAGAGCAGGTACGGGCCAGGCTGGAAGGTCACGCCATACCCCAGGCGGCACAACCCAAAGCGCTCACCTGAGTTGCGCATTGCCAGAAGAGAGGACTAGCAACGCCCTGGCTTGGTCGGCCCAGGCCAGGGCGTTTTTTCGTGCTGCGAACGGGACGCTGCTCACCGGGCAGCAGCCCGCTGCGCCGCGATGAAGTCGCGGTAGAACAGGGCGCTACGCTTGAGCGTGCGCGCCTGCGTCTGGTAATTGACGTGCACCAGGCCGAAGCGTTTGCGATATCCTTCGGCCCACTCGAAGTTGTCGATCAGGCTCCAGGCAAAGTACCCGCGCAGCGGCACGCCCTCGGCCAGCGCGGCGGCGCAGGCGTCCAGGTGCAACTGATAGTAGTGGACGCGCTGCGGGTCTTCGACGATGCCCTCGGCGACATCGGGGTCGTCGTAAGCCGCGCCGTTCTCGGTGATGTAGATCGCGCGCGGCCCGTACTCGCGCCACACGCGCACCAGCAGGGCGCGCAGCCCTTGCGGATACACTTCCCAGCCCATCGCTGTATAAGGCAATCCCGCCGGGCGCACTTCCTGGGCGAAGAAAGGCGCTGTCTCAGCCGCTGCAACCAGGATGCGGGTGTAGTAGTTGATGCCCAGAAAGTCCAGCGGCACGGCGGCAGCGCGGATCGCTGCCGGGTCAATACGCGCCAGAGCTGGTTCGACCAGGTTTACCATATCCTGCGGATAGCTCCCCTTGAATACGGCGTCCAGGAACCAGCGGTTCACATAGCCGTCGTGTCGGCGGGCGGCTTGACGGTCGGCTTCGGAGTCGCTGGCTGGCTCGACGTGACACAGGTACAGCGTGATGCCGACCTGCGCCCCCGGCGCGGCCTGGCGGATGCGGGGCACCGCCGCCCCGTGCGATAGCAACAGGTGATGCGCCACGGTGTAAGCGGCGGCCAGGTCGCGCTTGCCTGGCGCGTGAATCCCCAGGTAGTTGCCCAGAAACGACACCACCCACGGCTCGTTATGGGTGATCCAGTGTTTGACGCGGTCGCCCAGGCGCTCAGCCATCAGCGCGGCGTAGTCGGCGAACCAGGCTACGCTGTCGGGATTCTCCCAGCCGCCCCTGTCCTGCAATGCCTGGGGCAAATCCCAGTGATAGAGCGTGACGAAAGGCTGAATGTTATGCGCTAGCAGTTCGTCTACCAGCCGGTCGTAGAAGTCCAGGCCGGCGGGGTTGAGGGGGCCGGTGCCCGCCGGAAGCACGCGCGGCCAGGAGATCGAAAAACGATAGGCGGTCAGGCCCAGGTCGGCCATCAGTGCCACATCCTGACGATAGCGATGATAGTGATCGCAGGCCACATCGCCCGTCGAGCCGTCGGCGATGGTGCCCGGCGTGTGCGAAAAACGGTGCCAGATACACGCGCCACGCCCGTCTTCGAGCGCGGCCCCTTCGATCTGATAGCTGGCGGTGGCAACCCCCCAGGCAAAGTCGCGCGGAAACACCATGGCAAAGGTCTCCTCTACTCTCAGTCCTGGCGTCTGGCAGCAATAGTGCGCTCTAACTGGTTTCCTGGAAATATGACGCGCAGAGCGATCATAGACGCACCTCAGCAGTAGCGCCACAACGTACCTCTTTTTGGGGTATACTTGGCCCCATAACGTCTGCAACCCTGAGGGACTGGCAGGAACACCATGGCGCAAAACTTTGTGGATCGCTTGCGGGCGGCGCAGGAAGCGCGGGATACATGGCTCTGTGTGGGGCTGGATCCCACGCCGTCGCTCATGCCAGCGGGCGTTGATCTGCTGGAGTTCGGGCGGACGATCATTGACGCTACGCGGGAGTACGTCTGCGCTTACAAGCCCAACCTGATGTTCTACCTGGCCTACGGGGCGGACGGAATACAGGCCTTGCAGGAGACCATCACTTACGTGCCGGACGACACGCCGGTCATCCTGGATGCCAAGTTCGGGGACATCAGCTACACGGCAGAGCACTATGCTCGCTCGGCTTACGACGTGCTGGGCGCGGACGCGGTGACCGTCAGCCCCTACGCGGGCATGGATGCGGTCACGCCCCTGCTCAGCTACACCGACAAGATGGCCTTTGTGCTGGTGCGCTCGTCGAACCGCAGCGGGAACGATTTTCAGTTGTGGCCGAGCGAGCGCGCGCCGCTGTACCGCTTCGTGACGGCGCAGATCAACACCCTGGCCCGCGACAATCCGGATCAACTGGGGATGATCGTCAGCGCGACACAGCCGCACGATCTGGTGCTGTTGCGAAGCTGGGCACCATCCATCCCCTTCCTGATCCCTGGGCTGGGGGTGCAGGAAGGCGATCTCGATACTGCCGTACAACACGGGACGACGCGCACAGGTGTGGGGCCGATTATCAGCGTCACGCGGGCCATCATCTACGCCAGCCGGGGGGACGATTTCGCCGAGGCGGCGAGCCGGGCTGCGCGCGAGTGGGTCGAGCGCATCCGTCAGCTCCGGGCAGTATATCAGCCGCTGCGGTAAAGCGGCGCGATCGGGAGGCATTGACATCCACCGCCCGCTCCCGTATAGTTAGAGGCATGGACGAGAGCGTGACAGTCAACGAAACCCGGAGCATCGTGATGCGCATGCGCAGCCTGCCGTGGTCAGGGTTTTCCCGGCGACGGCGTGGGGCGCGTGCCTAGCGCTCTCGCCCACAGACCACGGCAGGCCAACCGTCGAAGACCCTTCGGCGGTTTTTGTTTTTGGAGGAGCGCGGAGTAGCGACCAAGGAGCGCCTTTGCTGCAAACTCGTCACCCAAAATTCCAGACTCATCGCCCCGCCGTTGTTCGCCATTGGGCGGCCTGTTACAATGTTCGCCGGTCAGCAGACCGCACACAGGAAAAGGGGAGACCATGCCAGAGTACATCCATGTTTCCGTAGCCTGGCCCTACGCCAACGGCGACCTGCACGCCGGTCACCTGGCCGGGGCCTATCTGCCCGCCGACATCTTCGCCCGCTTTCACCGGCTGAAGGGAAATTATGTGCTGATGGTCAGCGGATCGGACGCGCACGGCACGCCGATCACGGTCGAGGCCGACCGGCTGGGCCTGTCGCCCCGCGAGGTCTTCGAGCACTACCATCACCGCTTCCTGATCACGCAGCAGCGTATTGGCATCAGCTACGACCTGTTCACGCACACCGACACCGAAAACCATCACCGCGTCGCCCAGGATATCTTCCGGACGCTGCTGGAACGCGGTTACCTCTACACCGAGACTCAGCGCCTGCTCTACAGCGAGACGGAAAAGCGCTTCCTGCCCGACCGCTACGTGGAGGGCACCTGCCCGATCTGCGGCTACACCAGCGCGCGCGGCGATCAGTGCGACAACTGCGGCAGTCTGCTCGACGCGCTCGACCTGATCAATCCGCGCAGCAAGACCGATGGCAGCATCCCCGTCGTCCGCGAGACGGAGCACTACTTCCTCAACCTGCCCGCCTTCATAGACCGGCTGCGCGCCTATCTTTCGGACCCGCGCAAGGCTGAGCAATGGCGTCCGAATGTGTTGCGCGTCTCGCTGAACAAGATCGAGGAATTGAAGGGCCGCCCCATCACGCGCGACATCGCCTGGGGCATCCCCGTCCCGCTGCCAGGCTGGGAAGACAAGCGCATGTACGTCTGGTTCGAGGCGGTGATGGGCTACCTGACCGCCAGCATCGAATGGGCGCACAACACCGGTCAGCCGGACGCCTGGAAGCACTGGTGGTACAATCCGGAAGCCAAAATCTACAACTTCATCGGCAAAGATAACATCGAGTTCCACACCATCATCTGGCCAGCGGAGTTGATGGGCATTGATGGGCTGTATGCCTCCGACGGCGATGGCCCCATCTCGCTGCCCTACGACGTGCCCGCCAACGAGTTCATGAACATTGAAGGGCAGCAGTTCTCCAAGAGCCGCAACTGGGCGATCTGGGTGCCGGACATTCTCGACCGCTACGATCCCGACCCCATTCGCTACTATATCGCCATGACCTTCCCCGAAACGCGCGACTCTGACTGGAGCTGGGACGGCTTTGTCACGCGCAACAATACCGAGCTGCTGGCCGCCTGGGGCAACCTGGTCAACCGCGTGCTTAAGTTCGCGCACAGGCACTTCGGCGGCGCAGTGCCCGACCCCGGCGAACTGCGGGACATAGACCGCGAGATTCTCAGCAAGGTCGAGGGCGGCTTCGAGACGGTCGGGCAATTGCTGGCGGCGGTGCGCCTGCGCGATGCCCTCAGCGAGACGATGGCCCTGGCCCGCGAGGTCAACGGGTATCTGGATCGCGCACCCTGGTTCAAGGTCATCGAGCAGGATCGCGCGGCAGCCGCGACGACCATCTACACGGCGCTGCGCTGCATTGACAATCTCAAGACGCTGTTCGCGCCGTTCCTGCCCTTCACCTCGCAGCGGGTGCATGAGTACCTGGGTTACGAGGGAACACTCTTCGGCGAACAGCGCATCGAAACGTTCCAGGAGAGCGAGCGAGCACACGAGGCCCTGACCTATCACACCGACGGGCGCGTGGTGGGGCGCTGGGAGCCGAGCCGTCTGCCGGTGGGGCAGGCCCTGCGCGACCCGCAGCCGCTCTTCCGCAAACTGGAGCTGTCCCTGGTGGACGAGGAACGCGCCCGCCTGGGTCAGCCGCGCGAAGTGGAGAGCCTGCCCAGGCGAAACGCATAGGAGAGCGTTTGAAAAGCCCCCCTCAACCCCCGGCCCCTTCTCCCGCAGCGCGGGCGAAGGGGAGTGCCTGGGCGAGACCCTCGCCCCGCGACGCAGTCGCGAGGGAGAGCGGACTTAGGGGTGAGGGGAGACTTGTGGGTATGCATAGCTTTTGAGGCGGAGCGAGAAAGCGAAGGCTGTACGGCTATAAGATGAGGTTCCCTATCAAGTTCGAGCTTCAGGCCCAGCACTACCTGTCATGAAAGCCCAATCGCTTCCCTCCAGACCTCACAGACCGCGCCTGCTGAGTGCAATAGTGCGCCTGTCGCGCTGGCAGGAACACGTCCCTTTCACCCTGGCGGCGACCTGGCTGGGCGTCAACATGGCTGTGCATCATGCACACGCCGCGCTAGATGGGGATGTGCTCACGGTGACGGTAGCCAACATCCTGGCGGTGACCTTCGCCTTCATGGTTAATGACGTGGCCGACGCGCCCGACGATGCCCGCGATCCGGCGCGCGGGGCGAGCAATGTAGTCAGTTGCGGCGAACTGTCGGCGCGGGCGGCCTGGTTCCTTGCGGCGCTGGTAGGGGCGCTGGCGCTGGTGTTCTACGCCATGTTGCCCCTCCCCGCTCTGTTAACCGGCACGGCGACGCTGGCCCTGGGCTGGCTCTATTCCTGGCGGGCAGTGCGCCTGAAAGCGCTGCCTGTCCTCGATGTGATCGCGCACGCGCTCATGCTCAGCGCCTTGCTGGTGCTGACGGGCTATCTGGCCTTCGACGCGGCACCGGGCCGCGTTTGGGCGGTGATCGTCATGGCCGGGCTGATTTCCGCGTATGGGCAGCTTTACAATCAGGTGCGCGATGCCGATCAGGATCGCGCCGCCGGACTGCGCAACACAACCTGGGTGCTGGGAATCCGCGGAGCACGCGCATTGATGTTCACCTGCCTGGGCGCAGCGGGGCTGCTGCTGGCGCTGACAGTGATCGCCGGCCTGTGGCCGCTGTGGCTCGGACCGCTGGCTGGCCTGTCTTTGCTACCGGTGCTGCTGTGGCCACGCCCAACCGATATGCGCGGCACGGCAGCCCTCGATCTCAGCGGGCGCTTACAACTGGGGACGATGCTGGCGGCTGCGGCGCTGATGGCCGTCTGGCTGGCAGTCAACGCCCTGGGCTGAGGCTGCTCGCCGTCATTGGTGGCCGCCCGATTTTGGCAACACCCTGTCTCCCGACTTCGCTGTCGGTTCCCCAATAGACTGACTACCTCTGCCCAAACCCTTTTCTGACCCTGCCGTAGAATCTCCGACCGGCATTGAGAGGGACCAAACAGAAGCGCCAAAGGTGTATGCCAGGGCGTCAGCGACTTTGCCCGGTGCGGAGGCGTTTACCTCACCCCCGCTCGGCGCTGACGCGAGGCAGGGGGTGAGGTAAACCATAGCGCAGCACCCCGCCTGACACAGGTTGCATGCATCCAGCGCCAATCGGATGCTTTACAAAATTCATGCCTATGGTGTAGAACAGAGACAGGGATAGAACCGGCTACATGGCTTGGTATCAACACGCAGGACACGGTCATGACAATGTTGCTCGATCCTAATGCGCCGCGGGTGCTGCTGGCCGACCGCGATCCCGCCGAGATGGATCGTCTGGCCGATATTCTACATAGCGCGGGCTATGTGGTCACCAAGGCCTACAATGCCGGTGATGCGCTTTACGCCCTGCGCTACCAGACTTTCGACCTGGTGGTGGTGGATGCGCCGCTGGCCGAGCGCGACGAATACAGCCTGGCCGTACACATGACGCGGTCAGCGTCGCTGCCCTGGGTGGCACTGGTAGAAGAGAATCACCGCGCGCCACAGCGCCTGCTCGATTACGGCGCAGCGGCGATCGTACAGCGTCCCTTCACGGCGGGCGTGTTGTTGCGCCATGCAGATAACGCCCTGCGCGGACAGCGCATGTCTCTGGCGGGCAGACCGGAGATGCCCGCCGACGACACCGTGCGCGCCGCTCACGACGAACTCAATCGGTTGCTGGCCCAACGCCTGACCGAACAGCAGACCCTCTCGCGGCTGGCCCGTTCTCTGAGCGCCGTGCTCGACCTGGACACGCTGCTGACTCAGGTTGTGGACGCTGCGGTCAGCCTGAGCTATGCCGAAGAGGGGCTGTTGTTGCTGCCCGACGAAGAGGGCAAGGCCCTGCTCATCCGCGCTGCCAAGGGCTTGGATACCGAAACTGCGCGTAATTTCCGCATCAAGACCCAGGACTCGCTGGCGGGACAGGTCTATCGTTCCGGGCGTCCGGTGCTGGTGGGCGACCAGGGGCCGCAGAAGATCAAGACGGAGTACCTGGTCAAGTCGCTGCTCTATGTGCCGCTGTCCATCAAAGGGCAGATCATCGGCGTGCTCGGTGTCAACAACAAGTTCGCCGACCGCACCTTCACCGAACATGACCTGGAATTGCTGCAAGACCTGGCCGCCCATGCCGCGGTAGCCATCGAGAACGCGCGTCTGTATGAGGAGAGCGTGCAGCGCACGCATGAACTGAGCATCCTGGTCGAGGCGGGCGAGGCGGCCAACTCCACGCTGGCCATTGACCGGGTGCTGGCGATCATTGCCCGCCAGTTGATCGCCGCGCTGGGCACCGGACAGTGCTACATCGGCGAGTGGGCTGCCGGCGACGGGATGTTACGCTGGCGGGCCATTCACTACCGGGCGCTCTGGCGCAGCGCGAATGGGCCGGAGCCGGGCGATGGCTTTCGCCCTGCGCTGGCGCGCGCGCTGGCTACGCGCCGCCCCGCGCTTGGCCCGCTGCTCGCTCACCGCGACGCGCAGCCTGTCTCCGCTCTGCTCCCACAACGCTACACAGCGCGAGGGGCGATCGTGGTGCCCTTGCTGACTCACGATCAACCCCTGGGCGCGATCTTGCTGACACGACTGCAGCAGCCTTTCAGCGACGAACACCTGCGCTCGGCGCAGCAGGAACTGCAGCATCACACGCACGACTTGCTGAGCGCCTTCGCCGACACAGACGCCCGCCGTCATCAGAGCAGCCTGTTCGCCGCGGCAGAGCGTATGATCGCCAGCGCAGGGGCGGACTGGCTGGAGATCGCCCTGTGGAATCCGACGCACGCCCAGATGACCATTGCCCTATCGTGCGGTGGGGGCATCTGGCTGGAGGAGCCAAAGCCTCAACTCGACCTGGCAGCTTTCCCGTCGCTGGCGCGTGTGTTGACCAGTCAGCAGCCGGTTAGCGGCGCGCCAGAGGATGATCTGAAGCGGCTCATCGAGCTGGTGCACGGGCACAGCATGTTGGCCCTGCCGCTCATCATCCGCGGCAACTCTGCCGGGCTGGTGCTGCTGGTAGATACGCTCACCCGCCGCGATTTTGGCCGCCGCGAAGTCGAACTGGCGCAGGCATTGGTGTTGCAGGCGGCCAACGCCCTGGAGAACGCCCGCCTGTACCGTGACCTGGAGCTGAGCCTGGAAGAACTGCATCGCACCCAGAGTCGCCTGGTACAGACGGCGCGCCTGTCGGCTATGGGCGAACTGGCGGCAGCGGTCGCGCATCAGATCAACAACCCGCTCACTACCATTCTGGTAGATACAGAATTGTTGCTGGCCGATCTGCCGCCCGATCACCCCAACCGCGAAGGGCTGGAAGCGGTCCAACGCGCGGGCAAGCGCGCCCTGGAAGTGGTACGCCGCCTGCTGACCATGGCCCGTCAGCAGACCGGCGAAGAGGCCCCTGAGCCGCAGGAAGTCAACGCCACCATTCGCAACACGCTGACCCTGGTCGAATCGCATATCCGGCAGGGGCGTATCGCGTTGACCGTTGATCTGGCCGACGGCCTGCCGCCGGTGTCGGCGGTGCCCGGCCAACTGGAAGACGTGTGGCTGAATCTGTTGCTCAACGCGCGTGACGCGGTCGTCAACCGCCCCGACCCGCGGATTGGCATCAGCACGCGCTATCTTCACGCCGAAGGTGGCGTGGAGGTGACCGTTTGGGACAATGGCATTGGCATTCCGGCTGAATTGCAGCAGCAGATTTTCGATCCCTTCTTCACTACCAAGCCCGTGGGCGAAGGCACGGGCCTGGGATTGCACATCTGTAAGCAGGTTGTTAGAAAGTGTGGTGGTAGCATCAAGATGCAGAGTGCCTATAATGAGGGTACGCGCTTCATCATTTTCTTGCCGGTGTGGCGGGGAGAGGGGGACATATGAGCAAGCCGTATATCCTGGCCGTAGACGACGATCCCGAGGTGCTCGGCACGCTGTACCGGGCGTTGACGCGCGAAGGTTACGAAGTGGGGCGGGCAAGCTCCGGCGCTGAGGCGCTGCACCTGCTGGCCGCACGCCGCCCCGACCTGATCATCCTCGATATCATCATGCCCGGCCTGGACGGCCTGACGGTCTGTCGGCGTATTCGCGCCAACAACCAGTACGACGATCTGGCCATCCTCTTCCTGACCGCGCGCGGTCAGACGGACGACATTGTCGCTGGCCTGGACGCTGGCGGCGATGACTATGTGGTCAAGCCCTTCGAAATTGCCGAACTGACCGCCCGTGTGCGCGCCCTGATCCGGCGCGGGCAGCGCAGCGCCGTGCTGGAAAGCCCGCTGCTGACCGTAGGGCAATTACAACTGGACTCCAGCACGCACCGCGTCACGGTGGGCAACGGCACTCCGATCCAGCTCACGGCGACCGAGCATCGCCTGCTACGCTACATGATGGAGCACGCCAATCAGGCGCTTTCGCCCCAGCACCTGCTGGAAGCCGTGTGGGACTATCCGCCAGACACTGGCGATCCCGACCTGGTGCGCGCCCATGTGCGCAATCTGCGCGCCAAGCTGGAACGGGCCGGTGACGAAAGCTACATCCGCACTATTCACGGTGTCGGCTATATGATCGTCGGCTGAGCCGGGGCCTCCACAAGAGCTTTTCTCTCCTGCGCTGTCACCTTCATCTGGGACATAGGGCGCAATCTACAGACGAAAAATGCTCGTCCGCGCGGCATCAGCCCCCCTGTCGCAGGATTTTTCACAGATCTTTCATGCACGCGCCATTCACAAGTGCCCCATGTCACTTATACTTAGGCCAGACGACAGACGCAAAACTGGAAGCTGTTCATGTTCGCACGAAGTGCAGGGCGTTGCACTATTCTGACCGTCAACGGTGATTCAGCGACGCGCCACGTCATTGGACGCGCGCTGGCACCGGAAGGTCATGCTGTGCTGGAAGCCCCTGATGCACGGACAGCGGTCGAGCTGGCACGGGTGCATCGCCCAGACATGATCATCCTCGACACTTCGCTGCCCGACATGAACGGACTGGAGCTATGCGCCTATCTACGCACGCTGCCCTACGTCACGCACACGCCGATCCTGTTCGTCAGCGAGCGGGTGAGCGCACACGCGGTCGCGCAGGCGCTGGACTGCGGCGGCGATGATTACCTGTGCCGTCCTTTTGCCTCGCGGGAACTGCGCGCGCGGGTGCGCGCCCTGTTGCGGCGGGCGGCACGGCGCCCGCAGGCCACCCGCCCCATACTACGGCTCGACCCGCAAACGCGCGTGGTGACCATCAACGAGCGACGGGCGACCCTCACCGTTACTGAATACGATCTGCTCGATTACCTCTGCCGCCATGCCGACCGCTATCATACCGCCCATAGTTTGCTAGAAGCGCTGTGGGGCTATGCTCCCGGCAGCGGCGATACGGCCCTGGTGCGCAATCACATCCGCAACCTGCGTCGTAAAATCGAGGCCGACCCCAATCATCCCAATATCATCGTATCATTGCACGGGCGCGGCTATACGCTCAATGCGCTGATCGAACACGATACCCAGACGCCAACGCCCGTTCAGCGCTGACAAATCCTTATAAACTCCTCACAATAGTCTGACAGGGCCGGTAAGCCATCTATGGTATGATTGCCAATAGGGGCAATCTGCAGGCCGGCAGCGCGCGCCGGCGTGTCGAGGTGACACCATGCGGGACCGATTACGCAACCTACTGGCGCTTCTGGACGGTAGAGGTACGCGCGGGCAGAGTCTGGTCGAATTGACGCTCACTCTGCCTATCCTGCTGATCATGCTGATGGGCCTGACCGAAGTCGGCTGGTACGCCAACAACTACCTGACGCTGCTCGACGTGGTACGCGAGGCCGGGCGTTTCGGGGCCACGCTCGATCCTCTCTCGTGGGCAGACGGCGAAGAACTGAAGTATCACCGCATGGATTGCGAGGAACTGGAAACCAACTTCGACAAACGTCCCTTCGAGGAACAGCTTACCTGGCCCGGCCCCGATCTGACAGCCTGGGGCTACAGCGTCGGCGACGAGCGGCCCATCGGCTTCTACGACGGCGTGGCCTGCTCGGTGATCGGCAACATGCAGCCGCTGGAATTCAACGACCTGACCGACGACATTGTGGTTTCGGTGTTTCAGTACGTGGTGCTCAATCGCAGCACTCCCTTCGCCGAAGTGCGCGTGGTCGGTCGCCTGCCCGCCAAAGCCAACGAATGCGAAAACGACGACCGGTTCGATCCCTTCGACTGGAATCACGACGGCAGCGGCACTGGCCTGGACGAAGATTCCGCCCGCTTCGATTCGACGTGGGACAACGTGCGGGGATACGTCTTCCGTGGCAATCATCGCATGAATTTCGGTGCGCCCATGGATTGTCTGGGGTCGGCTTTTTCGACCCAGCAGGTCGAAGAACAGTTGAACCTGGCCACCGATTTCGATCGCGCCAAGATCGCGCATGTGCCCAACTATGGGCTGGTGCTGGTGGAAGTGTTCTGGCGGCACCGTCAGTTGCTGGCATTGCCCTGGTTCAACCTGGGACCGCTTGAGGAAGGCCAGATGATTCACGTCTGGGCTTTCTTCCCTGTTTCGGCAGCCGAACCCGATCTGGATTATTAGCGACCAGTGATGGGATGCCTATGAAACGCCTGCCTGTCTTCCCTCATCTGCTGCGGCGCAGCCAACGTGGCCAGTCCATCCTGCTGCTGGCTTTCGCGTTCATTGCTCTCATCGCCTTCGTCGGCCTGGTGACAGATATCGCGCTGCTGTTCGTGCGCTATGCGGCCCTGCGCCGCGCTGTAGACGCTGCCGCCATTGCTGCCGCCAGTCAGGTGCGCGAAGGATCGGACTTCGCCACCATCTCCGTCATCGCCGAGCAGTACATCGAGCTGCATAATATTGACCCGCGCAGCGTGCTGGTCGAAAGCTGCGAGACCGACATTCACAAATGGCGGCTGGGGCTTGGCCCCTGGGAAGGCGAACCGCACCCCGAAGCAGCTTACTCACCGGTCAGCCGCTATATGCCCGAAACCGAACTGTGTAACTGGGACAACCCGCGCAAGCTGATCCGTGTGAGTGCGCAGATCGAGTCGCCGACGACTTTCCTGGCGCTGCTCGGCATTAACTCGATCACGCTGGAGGCGACGTCAGTCGGCGAGACGGCGGTGCTCGATGTGGCGCTGGTGATTGACACGTCCGAGTCCATGTCGCAGGAGACCAACAGCACGCACTATACCGCCGTCGGTCTGAGTTATGGCGGTGGCGGATCGCGCACCATTCGCCCCGAATGCTACACCACTGCCGCAGACCTGGCCGCTGGCATCCGTCCCTATGCCAGAGAACGTTGGGCGGGGTGCTGCAACGATCCCGGCACCGGCTCGGTGAGCGATGGCACCGTGCGCAGGTCCACAGGGGGATACCTGCCCAACGGCTACATCTGGCACGACGCCAACTTCAACAATATGTGGGACCCCGGCGAGGATGGCCTGGCCAGCAGCGTAGCCCAGAGCAGTAGCCTGACCGATCCGCTGGGCTTCAACTTCACTACCCTGATCTGTCAACCGTTCAAACAGGTGAAAGACGCCGCGCGCATGTTCATCAAGCGCCTGGACTTCGTGCGCGGCGACCGTGTGGTGCTGGTGACCTTCGACCGCGAGGGCGTGGCCTACGATCCGGACGGGACTGGCACCAATTTCCGCCCCATGCTGCGCAGCGAACAGACCGCCATTGACACGCTCAACCAGAAGGTGGGCGTGTGGGTCAACCCGAACCGCCAGCGCCTGCACAATATCTGCCAGGAATATGTAGACGCGCAGCTTGAGTGGAATCAGTGGATAGCGGAAGGGGCCGACCCTGACGAAGAGCCACAACGTCGCCCCTTTTCCTATGAGGCTATCGCCCCTTGTGGCAACACCAATATCGGCGGGGGTATCCTGGCTGGCAGCAATGCGCTGACCGATCCGATAGATGTGCGCCGCGATGCCGTGTGGGTGATGGTGGTGCTCAGCGATGGGGCGGCCAACGTGACCAACCGCATCCCCGACGTTACCAGTGTCCGCGACTACGGCTTCTATGGTTTCTGCCCCTGGTGGACGTTCTGCAATCTGAACCCGGATAGAGGTTATGTCTGGCCGGAATGCAGGGAGAACAACCCTGCTCAGGTTGAGCGAGCATTGCCCTATTGCAACGACAATGACCCCCGGTCGCGCCATTTCTGCATGGACTGGGAGACCAACGAACCGGAAACTGGTAATCCGGAATGTGGTGCGGCCGGCCACTACGACGCCGACGATTATGCCCGCGACATGGCCGACTTCGCCGGTCTGATCGAAATCCAGCCCAATATCCCTGGCAACTTCATCGCCATGTTCTCGATTGGCTTCGGGCAGGAAGTGATTGACGAACCGACAGCCGCGCCTCTGTTGCGCTACATCGCCGACGCGGGTGACAACGGCTTCATTGACAACAACCTGGAGCACGACCTGCGCGAGGATCGCAATCCCGTCCCCACCTACCCGATCGGCGGGCCATATCCCGATTATTACGGCGAACCCGATGTCTGTGAGAATACACCGACTCGTGTCCTGCACCCTACACAGCAATGTGGACAGTACTATTTTGCCGCTGGTCTGGCTGAGCTGAACGACGTGTTTGAAGAGATCGCCAGCCGCATGTTCACGCGCCTGTCGCGCTAAGCCATGCGGAGCGATCAAAGGGGAGTGCCCATGAGTCCAGCACCTGCATCACCCCAACCTACAGGCAGTCGGCGCGGGCAAACGTTGGTGGAATTCGCGCTGACCCTGCCTATACTGTTGATGCTGATGTTCGGCGTCATCGAGTTTGCGCGCATCTTCCAGGCGTGGATCACCCTGCAGAACGCAGCGCGGGCCGCGGCGCGTTATGCGGTCACCGGGCAGTGGGACGAAGACATCCTGGCCCAGGCTATGGGCTACACCATCCCCGCCGGTCTGACCGAGGAACAGCGCCGTCAGGTGGTATTGGACACGCTGATGCCCTGTACGGAAGGCGAAGACGTCGCTTTCCGGCGACACTGGGGCCACGACTGCGAGCCTGGTGCCATCGAAGATCAGTGGTTGCGCCAGGATGTGGCGCGTATTCCCTCCATTGTGGATCGGGCGCGGATCGGCGCGGCGGGTCTGGCCCTCAAGCCCGGCGATCACTATGTCGGCCTGAAATATCCGGACGAATACGATCTGCACACGGGCACCATCACCGACAGCGAGCCGGGCTGGTTCCACGTGTGGATTTGCAGTTCGCGCCCTGGCGTGAACTATGACATACCGGCCCGCTACAAGCCCAGCGAAAACCGCAGCGACCGTCTGTGCCAGGTGCAGGAGCCAGGCATGGAGGGCGTCAACCAGTACGATCCGGGCGGCCCTGGCGACGCCGTGGAGATCGTCGTCTTCTTCAATCACCCGTTGATCACGCCTCTGGGGCTGGCCGACTACATTCAGTTGCAGGCGCGGCGTGTGATGATCAACGAGTCGTTCCGTTCGACGCGCGTGATCAACATCCCGCCTGCGCTGGCGCTGCCTACCTTCACGCCGTCTAATACGCCGCTGCCCAGCAATACACCCTTGCCCAGCAATACGCCGTCCATTACCCCTACGCCCAGTCACACGCCTACCGACACCCCTGTGCCTTCGGCTACGGCGACGCCCTCTCCGCAGTGCAACTTGATCTGGTTGGACCAGGTGCGTCTGGTGGACAATCTGCTGGAAATCCGCATCAGAAACGCCAACGAGTACGGGCCGGTGTTCGTCTCGCGAGTGGAATTGCGATGGTCTAAACCGCCAGCCTATCCGGGTATGTATGTCAACACCATGCGCGTGGGGACGCGCACGGCCTTCTGGCAGGGGCCAGACTTCACGCCGCCCACAGTCATAGACAACACCGATCCTGGCTGGGATGACGACGCGCCGACCTACGAGAACCGCCGCTTCGGTGCCAATACGACCACAGCCCTGCGCGTCGAATTCCTCAATGGCCCGCTGCGCCTCAGCGATCACTTCGTGCCCGGTGCGTTCAACGGCACGCGCATCTACCTGGGCACCACCTGGGGCGGGATAGGCTACAACCCAGCTACCGATTGCCTGATTGAACTGACCGGTCTGCCCACGCCCACGCCCACCAATACCTTCACTGCCACCCCGCCTGGCTGGCAGCTGACCAACACGCCTACCCGCACGCCGACGCCGGTTTGCACCAATTATGAGGTGCGGTTCGCGGGCTTCGATACTAATGCGGTGGTGCGCTACACCATCCGCAACACGGACATTGCGGTAGCCTATATCACTGGCTTCAGCATCAACTGGAACACCTACAACCGCACCTTGCCACCGATCTACCTGGACTTCGTGGCGGTAGGCGGAGCGAACGCCTTCGATCCGTCCGCGGTCAAGTTATGGGATTCGGCGGCGCAGTCTACCACACCGCCTACGGTGGGCGTTTCGGGCGGCTCAGGCTGGCTGGTGGATGCAGTGCTCTACCCCGGACAGCAGGTAGATGTGTGGCTCGATTTCGACGGGGTCGCCGAGCGGCTCGATCAGGTCGGCTACAACAGCTACGACTTCAACGCCACGACTTTCACCATCAACTTCGTCTGCTATGGGCAATACACGGTGTCCACGCCAGCGCCGACTAACACACCGACCAACACGCGCACACCGACGATCACGCTGACGCCGTCCATCACGCTGACGCCGAGCAGTACCAATACCCGCACGCCTACCCCAACCAGGACTAACACACCCACGCCCGGCCCGGCGACAGCCACGTTTACGCCATCCAATACGCCGACGAACACGCCGACGGCCCACAGAACGCCGACTCCTACCCCCACGATTGATCTGGGTGGCGGGGAGTGAGCAGCGCCGCACAGCAAGAAGACGGCCCCAGGGGTTCTCCCTGAGGCCGTCTTTTTTTCCCTGTAAACAGCTTCAGCGGGACGTGACGCGCATCTCCGCCAGACGTTGCTCCGCCAGCCGCAGCCGGGTGCTTATCCTGTGGTGTGCCTCGTTCATGGACTCTTCGATATAGGGGAACGCCAGCCAGACGTTCATCAACCCGAAGAGCGCGCCAGTCAGCAGGCGGTAGGCGGGCAGCGTCTCGCGCACCGGCCAGAACTCAAATGGCGGATAGCTGAAAAGCTGACTGAAGCCGTCCAACCCCAACGGCCCCAGCCCCAGAAAGACATAAAGGAGAATAGGAGCGGGGCGCAGCCAGCGTCGCACCCGGCTGAAGAGCAGTCCTGCCAGCAACATCGTCCCGTAGATGGCCATGTCGCGCTCGCAGAGGGCGGTCTTGTAGCCCATCTGCTCGTTGCCGCGAAACGAGCGCGCCTTCAGTTGCAGGTCTGCCGACCAGGTATAGAGGTCTACGCCAGCAAAGTGCGGGTCTTGTGCCGCGTAATATTCGAACGGGCGCAGACTCGACCCCGCCACCGCGCGCGGATACACCACTTGATCGCCGAAGAGGAACCACGACCGGAAGGCAAACTGATGACACAGCGGCGCGTAGATGGTGTATACCACCTCGGCGGCGCTGTCCCAGCCCGCCTGCATGAACACAGGCGCAGTCAGTGACAGGCCCGTGTAGACAAACAGGAACAGCAACGCCAGCAGCAGCCAATGCCGCGCCAGCCACAACACCCAACGGTTGGTGCGAATGGCCCGCCGCAGGGCGCGCTCATCCGCTGTAGAAAGCGACGCCATCAGCTACTCTCCCTGTCCTATCCGGTCTGCAAAGACTCCAGCGCGGCCAGCAGTTGCGGCCCGCGCAGCGATCCCTGGAAGCGGGCGGCGATCACGCCGTTCGCATCGAGCAGGAGGCTGGTCGGGTACCCCTGAATGCCATACAGGTCGAAGTTAACGCGCCCATCGGGGTCGAGCGCCACCGGGAAAGTGAGGCCCACTTCCCTGACATACGACGCGACTGTCTCGCGCGATTCCATGTTGTTGACGGCCAGCACCACAAAGCGCTCTGGGCCGCCCTGCAGGTCGAAGACGGCCTGGAAGTCGGGCAGTTCTTCGCGACAGGGGCCGCACCACGTCGCCCAGAAATTCAGCAGCACGGGCCGTCCGCGAAAGTCGGATAGCGCCACCGTGCGCCCGTCCAGCAGTTCGACGGTGAAATCGGGCGCGCGCTGTCCCACGCTCAGGCCCACTGGCACATCGTCCGCCGCCGCAGTGGAGGGCGCGGTCGCCCCCTGGGCCGCGCCCAGGTCTTGATCGTCAGAGGCTGCGCTGACTCGCGGCGCGGCCACGTAGAAACCTTCTTTGATGCCGTCGCCGATGCAGGCGGGCACGTTGCGCCAGAGCACGCGCCCTTCCAGCGCGCCTACCACGCAGTTTTCCATATTGAGCTGGAAGTCGCCCAGGTCGCCCTGAGTGCCCAGGGTAGACAGTTGCTGTAACTGCCCGCTGAACACCAGCACGCCGATCAGGATCAGGAAAACGCCGCTGAAGGTTTCGATGGCGCGCATGTGCCGTTGCAGACGGCGGAAGACTCCCTGCGCTCGATCCAGCGCCAGGGCTGTCAGCAGGAAGGGAATGCCCAGCCCCAGGGCGTAGGCCGTCAACAATACCCCCGCCTCGGAGATCGAGTTGCCGGTCGAGGCGAGCGTGAGCACTGCGCCGTAGATGGGGCCGATGCAAGGCGTCCATCCTGCCGAAAAAACCACGCCCATGAAGAGCGATCCCAGGTACCCGTAGCGACTGTCGGGGCGTGTCTGGCGGCGCGTGTCCACATAAAGGGCCGTGTGCAGGCGGGCGATGATGCGCCCCCAGAATTGCCCGGCGGTGTCGGCCTTGAGCGCGTCGCGGAAGACCTGCCCCAGCAGCAGGATCACCACCAGCGTCAGGAACCAGGATTCGACGAACAACCAGTAGATGGCTCCGATCAGGGCAATGCCCACCAGTGTGGAAATCAGGTTGCCATAGGGCGAGCGATCCAGTCTGGCCGCCTGTGTGCCGAGCCAGACGAACACGCGATTGAGCACACCCATGATATGCAGCCCGAACAAGATCACCGCCGTGCCGCCGATGCGGGCGATGCCGTCGCGCACCTGCCCTTCGGTGACGCCAATCTCGGTCAGCGAGGACACCGCGGCAGTCGTCAGCAGGCCGAAGATCACGAAGAACAGGGTGAAGCCCAGCACAAAGAAAATGCCATGCGTCAGCGTGCCGAAGCGTTGCCGGAAGTCGCGAGCAATGGCGTGCGGTGTGCTGACCTGCTGCGTGAGTTGTCCCCCCATATAGCCGACATAAGCGGGTACCAGCGGCAGCACACACGGCGAAATGAACGACAGCAACCCAGCCAGAAATGCCAACCCAATCGTTACGTCACCGCTCACCGTTGTTCTCCATCCAGTACTTCCTGGGTGATCAGAATCTCTCAGTCCTATCCATCAGATGCCAACTCTGCGATGGGGGTTTCAGATGTTCGCCAGGTTGAGGAGATACGCTGGGGATCAGCGGGCGATCCGTCCGCGCAGCGCGAAGCCGCGGACGACGATGCCCAGGCCAGTGCTGACCAGTACCAACCCCAGCAACGTTTCGCGCAGCACAGCGACGCCCTGGGTATCGAGCAGGGCGCTCAGCCCCACACCGGCCAGAGCCGCCCCGCCGAGGAAGGAAGCCACCCGCCGCCGGATCAACGCCAGCAGCATCCATAGACCCGCCAGGGCCAGGGACAGAATCGGCCACCAGGTGACATCTTCTTCGCTCAGGCGACCCTGTCGCAGCAGCGTGCCGATCGCTCCACCAGCGATCAGGGCGAGGGCCAGGATCAACCAGCCCCAGCGCACCTGGAGGCCGGGCAGCAGACGCGGTGTGCGCAGGCGTCTGCGCCGCGCTGCGCCTCTGACGGCGTCGGCTGCGGGGAGGAGTGGCTCGGCACGGTAGGAGTAGGCGCGCAGGGCGTAGGCATCCTCGTCGGGCACGGGCACGAACGGCTCAAGTCCCGCGCGGTCCAGGTGATCCTCTTCGCCCTCGGCAGCGGCCTCGACGGTCGGAGTAACTTCAGCGGGCTGAGCAGGGTGTGAGCGGCGGCCCATCCGAAGTAAACGAGGCATGGTTTTCCCTCCGTTGATGGCGCTCTGCCACGCTGCGAGCAAGCGCCTATCATGGCTGGCAGTGCTACTGCAACTTTACCCCAAGCTTTCTGGCGGGACAACCTGCCGTCTAAGGAAGGGGTGTGCAAGGGTTGTCAGCGGCTTTGCCCCGCCTGATGACCCTCAACCCCCGGCCCCTTCGCCCGTAGCGCGGGCGAAGGGGAGCGCCTGAGCGAGAGACAGCAAGTCCCCTCGCCCCGCGACGCCGTCGCGAGGGAGAGGGGATGTAGGGGTGAGGGGCAGCAGACTGCAGCAAATCGCCCGCCACAGTTTGCACGCACCCCACCCGCTGAGGCTTGCTGTTCGCCGCTGCCCCCTCTACACTTGAGGCCAGGCAGATGAAAAACTCACCGCGGAGAACGAGAAAGCACAGAGGACTGAGACGAACTTCTCTCCGTGCTCCTTCAGAGTGCAGGGGAACTCTGCGAATAGCTTTGTTTACCTCACTCCCGGCCTCACCCCACTCGGCTTGCTCCCCACGCCTGGATAGGGGACAGCGAGGCGCGCCAGTGCCAGACAGGGGTGAGGTAAAACCGGGCAGAGGCAATGCGTCTGCTAATTCTTTGCCTCAGTTCATTTCTGTGTTCTCCGCGCTCTCTGTGATAAGCTCTTCTTGCCTTCGGAGGAAACCGGACGCCGATGAATGCTCCCGCCGATCCCCATATCCCCGTGCTGCTGGAGGCCGTGCTGGCGACGCTGCGCGTGACCGAGTGCCCGGCGGGATATTTCGTGGACGGGACGGTGGGCGCGGGCGGTCACGCGGCGGCCATCCTCAGCGCCGCGCCGCAGGCTCGCCTGCGGGGGCTGGATCGCGATCCGGCAGCGCTGGCGCTGGCCAGGGCACGGCTGGCCCCTTTTGGAGAGCGCGTCACGCTGCATCACGCCAGCTACGAGCACATGGCCGCGCTGGTATCCGCCTGGTTGCCTGACGCCGTCCCCGGCCTGGACGGTATCCTGCTCGACCTGGGCATGTCATCCATGCAGGTAGACGATCCGGCACGGGGCTTCGCTTTTCTGCTCGACGGACCGCTGGACATGCGTTTCGATCCCACCTCAGGGGATCTCACCGCTGCCGAAATCGTCAACACCTGGGACGCCGAGGCGTTGGCTGATGTGCTCTACCGCTACGGTGAGGAACGCTACGCCCGTCATATCGCCCGCGCCATCGTCGCTGCGCGCCCGCTGACCAGCACACGACAACTGGCCGACGTAGTCGCGCGTGCTTACCGCGGCCCGCGCGAGAAAATTCACCCGGCCACGCGCACATTCCAGGCGCTGCGCATCGCCGTCAACGACGAACTGGGCGCAATCGAGCGGACGCTACCCGTCGCCATCGGCCTGTTACGACCGGGCGGGCGGCTGGCCGTGATTAGCTTTCACAGCCTGGAAGACCGCCTCGTCAAGCAGACTTTCAAGACTGAGGCGACGGATTGCCTGTGCCCGCCCCGTCAACCCGTGTGCACCTGCGGGCATGTGGCCCGCGTGCGCCTGGTCACGCGCAAGCCCATCCGTCCCGACGATGCGGAAATCGCCGCCAATCCGCGCAGTCGCAGCGCCCGCCTGCGCGTGGTGGAGCGGCTATCTTCCGCAGGCCGGACAGGCAAGTAACGCCCATTCGGAGAAATGGAGCGCCAGGATTAGGAGCAACTGTATGCCCTTTCAAACAACCGTTGGCGGTAGGCAGTGGATGACCACCACTCTTTTGCTCGCTGCGGTCTTGCTGCTGGCGAGCGTGGCGCTGCACACCGCCCATTTTCACGATCGTAACTTCCGCGAGGACGAAATCTACACGGTGCACGCCGCGCAGATCATGAACCTGTCCGAAGTGGTGCAGTGGCTGGGGCTGGGCGGCGTGCACCCGCCGGGCTGGCGACTGGCAGCGGTCGCCTGGGTACAGGCGCTGGGCGAAGCGGGCGAGACCGAACCGGTCGTGCGCTATTTCTCGACTCTGATCACGCTGATCGCACTGGCGCTGGTCTGGCGGCTGGGGGCTGACCTGTTCGGGCGGGCGGGCGGCGCTTACGCTGTCTTCGTGCTGGGCACGCTGCCCTTCGCGCAGTTCTATATGCACGAGTTCCGACCCTATGGGGCGCTGACGCTGGTGACCGCAGGCTGCACGCTGGCCCTGCTGCGCTGGGTGCGGCGACCCACTTTTGCCCGCGCCCTGCTCTTCGTGGCTTTCGGCGTGGCCGCGCTGCAGACTCATTACTACGGCGGCTTTCTGCTGGCCGGGCTGGCGATAGCTTTTGTAGGACTGGTGCGCTGGCAGCGCGACCTGTACCTGCGCGCGTTCGGCCTGTTCGCCGCGGTTGGCCTGTCGCTGACGGCGTGGCTGTTGCCCCTGCTCCACCGTTTCGTCGCCGGGCCAGGCGGCAAGAGCTACGCGCTTCCGTCCGACCGGCGCTTCTTCCAACAACTCTATCGCGAAATGATGCCCGTCCCTGCCGCCATCGGCGATCTGTTGTTGCTCGTCGGCACAGTGACCCTGCTCAGCGCCGCGGTGGGGTGGCTGTGGCGCACCTACGCTTCACCTGGCCGCCGCTCAGTTCAACGGCACAGCTCTGAGCGTCCCATCTACGCAGCGGAGCGCTACCGCTTCGGCGCGGCGGGGCAGGTGCTGATCGTGCTGCTCGCGCCCGCCGCCATGCTGGCCCTGGCGTTCCTGGCCAACCGCTTTGTAACGGGCAATGCCACTTCCAAGAATCTGATCATCCTGACCCCCTTCCTGGCCCTGGTCGCGGCGCTGGGGCTGCTGCGGTTGCCCTGGCAGGCGCGGCTGGCAGCGATCCTGTTGCTCGGCTATCCGGCCCTCACCGAATTCCGCACCTACCGCACCAACGCGCCCTACCGCGAACTGGTGACGTTCATGTCGCCGGACTATCAGCCAGGCGACAAGGTAATCGCCCATGTGCAGGACTACGCGGCCAGCACGCAGGTGCTCTACTATTACCTGCGCGACCGTCTGCCTGGCTCGCTCGACAAAGCGAACATGTTCCACATTGGCGGCAGCAATCACTACTTTCCCTACGATCCGATCGCTCAGCAGGTCTTCAGCGCCGATGACGAGGCGCTGACTCGCTTTGCGCAGTTCCTCGACGGGGCGGAGCGCGTCTGGCTGATCACTTACAACCGGACGGCGTTGCTCGATCCGTTCCTGGCAGTGTTGCACCGTCAGTATGGAGATACGCAACGGGCGATGTTAGTAGATGACCGCAACGTCTATCAGATCGTCGCCTACCGGCGCGTGCCGCAGACCCTGACCCCGCAAGCCCGCTTCGGCGAGGCCATCAGTCTGCAGGGGTGGAACCTGCCGGGCGGTGTGAACGTGCGCGCCTGTCAGGACGTGTCCTTCGAAAGCTGGTGGTACGCTGCTGACGCGCCAGGCGTTGACCTGGGCATTGGCCTGGTGCTGGCCGACGCCAACGGGCAGGGAGTGGCCAGGGTAGATGCCGGGCCGAGTGGCGCGCGCACCATTGACTGGGCGACGGACACCTATCACCTCGACCGGCGGACGCTGACTATCCCCTGCGATCTACCGCCGGGCGACTATTCGCTGCTGATTGGCCTGCACAACATGACCAATGCCGAAGCGGTGCCGATCTACACCCCCGACGGCACACCGACCGGCTCGTCGCTGGTCTACCTGACGACGCTGCACGTGGACAGACCGTAGGGGTGCGTGACGCGCTCCAGAGACCATATGGAAAAGGGCCCGGGGGTGAGGCCCCGTACGGTCTCTTAGGCCGGTGCGGGTGCCCAGAAGATGCCCGCTTCGACCTGGGCGCGGCGGTCGGCGGCCAGGGTGAAGTTGGGGTTGTAGGAAACGGCCTTGTTGAACTCGTTGAGCGCCAGGTCGCGCTGCCCCAGGGCCGCCAGCGCCATGCCGCGCCAGTAGTAGAGTTCTTCCACGTAGACCGTGGTGGCTTCGGTATTGTTGGCGAGCGCGATCACATCCTGGAAGCGACCCACGTTCCAGTAGGCTTCGAAGGGGCTGAAGATATACCAGGTGACGCGGTAGGGCAGGCCCAGCGCGAAAGCCTGATCGAAGGCGGTCGCGGCGTCGAAATAGTTGCCCAGTTTTGCGTTCGACACGCCCATGTTCAGCCAGGCCCAGGGGTCGCCGGGATTGGCGGCTGCCTCCTGACGGGCGGTGCGCAAGGCAATGGTAGTTGCGTTCTCTGGGGAGACGTAATCACCCAATGCCGCCCGCAGGTCGGCCTCGCGTTCCAGCGTGAACAGCACGATGAAGGCGCGGTTGAAGTGCCGCCACCAGTAGTCGAAGTCGGCGTAGGAATGCGCGCGCCCGTAGCCGGCTGGCCCCAAGTAGCTATCGTAGACCCAGATCGTCTGCGAAGGATCGTCGTAAGCGACGACCGTTTCGTAATGCCCCATCCAGCCCAGGTCTTCCACGTCGAAGCCGCTCTCGACGATCACGGGGAACCCTGCCGCGATCAGGCGTTTGATCACGGCCAGGTCGCCGCCATAGCGCCAGATGGCGCGCACGCTGGGCAGGGTGGTCTGCACCTTATTGACGTAGTCGGTCATCTCCCAGGGAGAGACATTCTTGTCCTCGACATTGGGCTTGAGCCAGCGCCGGGCGATGTCCTGATCGAAACCCCAGCCGAAGTAGGATAGCGCCATCGTCAGGTTGGCCCCGCTGCAATTGTTCCACGTCTGATACTGATGGATCAGACCGTTGAGCCGTGCCGAGGGGGGCGGGTCACCCTGAGCGTGCGCCCCCGCCAGCGAACCGAGCGCCACGATCATCAGCGCCAGCCCCAGCACAGCGCCCCTGCTCCACACCTGGTGTCTGCGCTTCAATACCATCATGCTATGCCTGCCTGGTAGTGCAGTGTTTTCTATAACGTAACCCACAGCGTGGCCGTCGGCAAGAGGGCGCACGCCGATCGCAGGGCAAACAGTGGCGTCAGGCCCGCGCTAACCGAAGGCGACGACTTTGAGTGGCTCGATGCGGTAGATCACGCGCGTCTCTTTGCCCTTGGCCGCCGGGTTGAAGCTGTAGTAGTCCGGGTTGCCGGTGTACAGCTTCGACAGCGCGTTGATGTGTTCCACAGCCCCTTCTTCGGTGATCTCCATCACCTGACCGCGCACCTCGATCCAGCGGAACGGGTTTTTGGGATCAATCGCCAACAGTGTCACCCTGGGATTGCGGCTCATGTTGCGATCCTTCTGGCGACCGCGCGCCGTGTTGACCAGGATGTAGTCACCGTCGGTGTTGCACCAGACCGGCGTCGCCTGCGGCTGTCCGTTCGGCATGACAGTGATCAGGGCGACAACTACCGGCCCGTCCAGCAGATCGCGGTGTGTGTCAGGAATTGGTACAGCCATCAATCAGTTCTCCTCATATCAGTAATCTGACTGCGATCGTAGAGGCGCATAGCGGACACTGCGCACCGGAACAGATTCTAGGCACAGAGCGTCCCGACTGTCCAATGCAGCAGCGAAAGCGCGGTACAATGAAAGCACCATTGACTTATCAGAAAGGACGCGCCAGTGCCCGCTGATAGTTACCCCTGCCCACGTTGCGGTGCTCCGGTGAGTATGACCGCGACGGCCTGTTCGCAGTGCGGCCAGGTTTTATCCCCCCTGGCGCAAGACCCGGCCACGGTGATCGCCCCGCTGGATGACCAGGAACCGGTCGCCGAAGACGTGTCTGAGGCAGCGGAGCAGACGCCCCCCGACTCGGCCACTGCGATCTTCGCGCTGGAAGACGAAGTCCCTGCGGCTGAGGAGCTGATCTCTGCGCCCGCGGAAACGCCGCGCGATGCGCCCACGGCCATCATACCTCCGGAGGAAGCAGCAGGCGTTGCTGCCGCTGAGGAAGCCCCTGGTGCAGAAGTGCCCTCAGATAAAGAACTGGAGGGGCAGGTTGCTTCACCCCACTTTACCCCGCCTCCGCTCGACGCTGACGCACCATACAGCCCCTTCTCCGACGCGGAGAGAGGGCAGGCTGAGCCAAGCGAAGCTGTGGGTGAGGAAAACCGCCGGAATGCGCAGCGTTTCCCTGAGGTTACCGAGGAAGCCGGCGGGCCGGAAGCACCCGTAGCCGCCGTCGAGGAGCGGCCCCTCCCGCCGGAACTGGCCCCCCTCGAAGGGATCGCGCCGCCGGGTGCCAGGCCAGCCCCTCCCGCCGGACACACGCCGCCAGGAGGCATGACCACGCCTTTCCCGCCGGAGGAGATCGAGGCAGAAGCACGCCTGCCCTACGAGGATACCGATCGCAGGGAGACCCCGCCGGTCGCGGTCACACAGCCGCGCGTGCACGAGCCTGCCCCTGGCCCGCGGGAAAGCATCACGCCGCGTCATCTGCGCGTTGAGCCGCCACCACGGACGCCGCCCGTCACTCCCCCGCCGCCTGCTTTCATTGCGCCGCCTGCACCGGTCTACAGCCCACCGCCTGTCGCTGCGCCTCTGGCTCCGGGCTTGGCCTACCTGCAACAACGGGTTGGCGATTACCTGCGCGGCGGCTACCGGCTCCATCAGCGCACGGCGACCGCCGCTGTGCTATCGCGCGGCAAGGCGCTGGGCGCTGGCGGATGGCTGCTGGCCCTGTTGACCGGCATCGGCCTGGCCTGGTACCTGTTGCTGCTGCTATTCAGCGGTCTGCGCGCCGACCGCGTCTACATCACGCTGGAAAGCGACGGGCTGGTCTATGAGGATGGCCCTGGAGCGGCTCACGTCCGGCGCGGGCGCGCTCGCGCCGGACGGCGGTGGGCGCTGTTTGGAGCAGTGGTGTTCGCGCTGAGCCTGGTGCTGGCGCTGACGCTGGGCGCAATAGCCGCTGTCTACCTGCGCAGCGACACCAATCAGGCCGCCTTACGCGAAGCCTACCCGGCGATCACTCTTTTCGAAGAGCACTTCAGCGCCGTCGAGGCTCACCCGGACGACGTGGCTTTGGCCAGGGATGGTTTCGTCGCCTGGGTGATCCTGACGGGTGTGGCCGTGGTGAGCATGTGGGGTGGCGCGACGCTGTTCGTAGTGGGCACTATCCATCACGGCGCGTTCCGGGTCAGCGTGCTGCCCTTGCCCGGTTGGGGCTGAGGACAACGGGCGTGGCTGGCACGAATCGAAAACTCCGGACTTCTCAACGGCGCTCCAACGTTCACGCCTGCGCCGGAGACGGGCAGTAGCGCAGCAGCACCAGCAACGCACCTCCCAAGGCGACCAGGGCCACCACGAAGGCGGCTTCGTAGCCGAAGCTCTGCACCAAGCTGCCACCCAGCAGCGGCGCGATCAGCAGACCAACCGCCGAAAGCGTGTTGAACAGTCCCGCATAGACCGGGCGTTGCTCTGGCCTGGCATAGCTGATGACCCAGTTGAGGAAACTGATGCCCAGGCTACCCGCGGCCACACCGCCAGCCAGGAAAGCCACATACAGCGGCCCTGGCCCCAAGGCGCTGGCGAGCAAGGCCAGCAAAGGCTGCGCGCTGGCGAAGAGCAACGCCATGCGGGTGAAGCGCATAGTGCGGTCGTGCCCATAGCGCGAGAAGACCAACGCCCCGGCCACACTCCCCAGCGTCTGCATCAGCAGCAGGCGACTGACAGCTTCATCGCTCGACAGCCCCAATTTCTCTGTGGCTAGGCCGATGTAGAAGGGCGCGGCCATAGTCGCCAGCGTGGTGAGCAGGCGAGCGGCGACTACCGCGCGGAAAGGCAGGTCGCGACGCAGCACTGTCACCAGGCCGGGTAGATACTCGCGCAGGGGCGGGATCGTCTCCAGCGGTTTGGCAGAGGGCAGTTCGCGGATCGGCAGGATGGGCGGCAGTGTCAGCAGAAACAGCACCCCAGAGACCGCGAACAGCAGGGCATAGTTGTTGGGGAACTCTGGCCCCCCTTCACCGAGAATGTAACCGGCCAGCGGAGCCAGCCCCAGGATGGTGATGCCCACTGCCGCGTTGCCCAGCCCGAACAGCCGCGCGCGCCGCCGGTCGTCCAGGCTGCTGCCGACCAAGTCCATCCAGGGCACGCCCACCAGCCCATCGCCCAGCGCCGCCAGCCCATAGAAAATCAGAAATGCGGCCAGGATCGCGCCGGGCCGCTCCGGGCCGAGCAACACGATCACCCCGCTGAAGATGAGAATCAGGGTGCGCACAGGGATATTCGGCCCCACGAACCACCATTTCTTGTGGGCAACGCGCACCAGTCGCCGCGCTACTAACAACTGCGGCAGCAGCCAGCCGATCTCAAACAGCTGACTGGAGGTGGCGATGAGAATCTCCGAATCGGTGAGCTTGCGCACGAAATCGGGGATGACTGTCGTCGGGCCGATCAGGTTGAGCGCGATGGAGAAAATGGTGTAGTCGGTCAGAAAGAAGACGAAATTGCGGCGGTAGATACGCTCCCGTTCCTCCGCCGTCAGCGGTGCGCTAACCGGCTTGATCATGACTGGCTCGTCCTGGGGATGGCTGATAACACCCCCTCATTCTATGCGAAGGGCGCGGCACTGTCCAGCGGCGGGGCAAAAAATAAAGCCCCCTCACGGGACGAGGGGGCCTGAAGCTATACAGTTGTCAACAGTGAGTGCTATTCAGCGCTTTCGCCGTAGCCCGTCTTGATCGTGCCGTCGAGCAGACCCTTGGTGATCTCCTCCAGCTCGGCCTTGACCTCATCGGGCACGTAATCGGCCAGATCATGGAAATCGGCCAGGGCGGCTTCGCCGAAGAAGTTGCCCGGCTCCAGCGTGCCATCCACATAGGCCATGACGATGTCCGCCACGCCCTTGTCCAACAGCTTCATGGCGCTCGACACCAGGCAGGGATGCGCTTCGGGAACGGTGTTCCACTGATCCGTGTCCACACCGATGCAGAACGGCGGCGGGCCATCCGGGCCAACGGCATTGGCGACTTCGATCAGGCCACCGTTGCCCGTCTTGCCGCCCGCGGCGAAGATCACATCAGCGTTCTGATCGAGCGCCTGACGGGCCGTGGTCGCGCCCCATTCGGGGTCGGTGAAGGCCTGGTCAATCGCGCCGGGGTGATAGGTGGAGATGATCTTGATATCCGGGTTAACGTAGCGCGCACCCGCTTCGTAACCTTCCTTGAAGGCCACCACAGGCGGCACCTGGTCAGTGCCCAGCACAGCGGCGATGGTGCCGGTCTGGGTCAGCCGCGCGGCCAGCACACCCGCCAGGAAACCAGACTGATCTTCGTGGAACACCAGACCGACCACGTTGTCCACTGGCTCGGCCTGGAACTGATCCACGCCAATGAACAGCACATCCGGATAGAGTGCGGCGGCCTCCAGGGTGGCCGGACCCAGCGCGAACCCGACTGTGACGATGATGTCGTAGTCGGCTTCGGCGAATTCGGCGATGTTGTCAGCATAGTCTGCGGCATTCTGTGTTTCGATGTAGTTGACCGTCGCGCCGCAGGCTTCCGCCGCCAGCACGCCTTCCCACGAGCTTTGGTTGAAGCTCTTGTCGTCAATTTCTCCCACGTCCGTCACCAGGCCGATGCGCAGGTCGCTGAGATCGTACTCGTCGCAGGGGATGAGTTCTTTCACCGTGAACTCCTCGCCCTCCTGCGCGACGGCAACCTGAGCCGCCATCAGCACGAACACCATCACCAGCAGTGACGTCAGCAGTCGCTTCATAGCAGGTAATCTCCTTGTAACTCTCTAGGCGAAATACACGGTCCGCAGACCGCCTTTAGTATAGCGGATTTCGCGCAGTTTGCGAAAAGCGAGTAGTGATGGCAGGGCTGGCGATCGCGGCGATCCCGATGATCCTGGTCTTTATAGTGGCGCAGGGCCAACTGATTCGTGGCCTGACCGCAGGGAGTCTGAAAGGTTAAGAGGCCACTTGAGAAGTCCTGAGGGCGATACTCGGACTGCGCTCCCCAAATCAGGCAGCCGCCGGGTGGGGCCAAGCCCGTCGCTCCCGTACCGACTGCGCATCATTTCGGGATAGCGCACAACGTTTTTCGGCAGACTTTGGCGATGGGGAAGCCCGTGCCCGACCCGGAACGATCTCTCCGCCGCGTTAGCCTTTCACCGATCCCAGCGTCAGCCCGCGGATGAAATAGCGCTGGAAGAACACGAAGATAAACAGGGTCGGCAGGCTGGCGATCACGGACATGGCCCCCTGTACCCCCCAGGCGACCGAGTACTGTCCGCGCATGGTGATAATCCCCACCATGATCGTGCGCTTGGTATCGGACTGCGTAAAGACCAGCGGCCACAGGAAGTCATTCCATATCCAGGTGAACTGCAGGGTTGCCAAGACAGCCAACGCGGGCAGGCTGAGCGGCAACATGACTTTCAGCAAAATCTGCAACTCATTTGCCCCGTCAATGATCGCTGCTTCGCGCAAAGCGTTCGGGACAGTAGCGAAGAAGTTACGCATGAGCAAGGTGCAGATGGATAGGCCAAACGCGGAATGTACGATAATCATCGGGTATAGCGTGTCATATAGCTTGATCTCGTTGAACAGACGAAAGAGGGGGATCAGTACGATTTGCGGCGGGTAGAACATGCCCGCCACAATGAAGATGAACAATGCCTGGCTGCCCCGGAAGGGCAGTTTGCTCAGTACATAGCCCGTCAGGACACCAAACAGGATCGAGATGATTGTCGCCGGAACAGTGACTTTGAAGGAGTTGATCGTGTAGGTCTTGACATTGCCGTCGTACCAGGCTTCGCGGTAGTTGTCGAAGCGAATCTGCTGGGGGGCAGACCACAACCCGTGCCGGGCGATTTCACCATTGCTCTTGAAGGACGTGATGATCACTCCAAAGGCCGGGATCGAGTAAATGAGCACCAGCGCCGTCAACAAAGCGTACAGGGTCAGGCGCACCACGCGCTGTTGGAGCGGGACTACCTTCTGCTGAGTGGCTGCGTCCGAAGTCAGCCGATATGCGTCATTCATAGATCGTCTCCATGGCGCGCATCTGCCACACAAAGTAGAAAGCGACCACCACCAGCGCGATCAGGAACAGCACCACCGCCGACGCACTGCCATAGCCCATATAGTACTTCTGGAAACATTCGTTATACATGAACATCGCCAGCGTATCGGACGAGTGGAACGGCCCGCCTTTGGTCATCACGTACACCACATCGAAGCTCTTCAGCGAGTTGATCACCGCCAGCGCAATCACCACGATCGAAGCTGGTCGCAGCATGGGGATCACCACATAGCGCAGCGATTGCCGACGGTTGGCTCCGTCAATCTGCGCCGCCTCGGTCAGCTCGGTGGGCACGGCAGTCAGGCCAGCCAGGAAGATCACCATCGCTAGGCCAATTTGCTGCCACGACCAGGCCGCGATCACCGCAGGCAGCGCCGAGTCCGCCTTGGCCAGCCAGGCGCGCGCGTACTGACCCAGTCCCACCTCGCGCAGAACCACGTTGAGCAGGCCCCAGCGCGGTTGGTAAATCCATATCCATACCTGCCCGATCACCGCCAGCGAGAGGCTGATGGGAAAATAGAACAGTGACTTGTAGAGATTTGCCAGCCGCACGCCTTCGTGCAACATCAACGCCAGGAACAGCCCGCCGCCGGTGGGGATGATGATCGCGGCGATCATCCAGATCACCGTGTTTTCGATGGCGTTGCTGAACAAGGGATCGCGAAAGATTCTCTGGAAATTATCCAAACCGACAAAATTGTAGTTGGGACTGAAACCATTCCAATCGGTGAGGCTGTAATAGAATGAATAGAGCAAAGGCGCAACGACCACTACGGTATACACGCTCAGGGGAACTGCCAGAAAGCCGATGCGCCAGAGCCACAGCGATTTGCCCACAAGTCAATCCTTTCTATGTCCTCTGTGCGCGTGCCTGGCGTGCCGAGTCCTCCATCCGGCCAGGGATGAGGACTCGGCATCGCAACAGTCACATCCAGCGGGCTACTTGCCGAAGACTTCCTTAGCGACGTTCTCGGTATCCTGCAAGTAGGTCTCGTACCCGCTCGGATCGTCCATGAAGCGGGCGAACATATCCAGGCCGCCCTCGGCCATCGGAGGTGTGGTCGCCAGGTCGTAGTTGAACGCGAAGGTATCGGCGGCCTTCACGATGTCCAGGGCCTTGATCATCACCGGGCTGTAGATAGCGGTGTCCACGTTGATATTGGGAGCCAGCGCGCCTTGCCCCTTGGCCCAGATCGCCTGCGACTCGGTATCGGTGAGCAGGAAAGCCATCAGTTCCTTGGCCGCCTCAGCGTGCTTGGCCTTGGCCGTGAGCACCCAGCCATCAACCGGCCCAACCACTGCATCCGGCACGCCCTCATCAATGACGGGGAACGGGAAGACATCGTAGTCCTCGCCCGGCACCAGCCCGACAGTGCCATCCCAGTAGCCGGTGAGCCAGGTGCCCATGAGCGTCATGCCCGCCTCGCCCACCGCCACCAGATCGCCCGCATCAGTCCAGTCGTAGGCGTTGGCATCCGGATAGAAGTAGCCCTTGTCAACGAGTTCCTTCCACAGCTCCATCACGCGCACGACCTGAGGATCGGTATAGGAGGCTCGCCCGGCCATCAGGTCAGCGCGGTATTCTGGGCCCGCCGTGCGCAGCAGCAGATAGTCGAACCAGAACTGCGCCGGCCAGCGGTTCTTGGAACCGAGGGCGATTGGGGCTACGCCCGCTGCCTTGAGCTTTTCGCAGACTTCCAGGAACTGATCCCAGGTCTGCGGCAGTTCGGTGATACCAGCATCGGCGAACACCTGCTTATTATAGAACATGCCCGCATAGTGATAGCCGAAGGGCACCAGATAGTGCTGGCCGTTGTAGATGGTTGCACCGCTGACAATCGCGGGGGGCAAAACAGCGTCCAGGCCAGCGGACTCCCACAGATCATCAATCGGGGCCAGGCGTCCAGCATCTACCACGAATTGCACGCGCGCGCCCGCCCAGTAGGAGAAGATGTCCGGCGGTTCATCGCCCGCCAGCATGATCAAGATTTGCGTCTTGAATTCCTCATGACCGACGGGATTAGTCAGGACGATATAGTCTGGATGACTTGCTTTGAAATTGTTGAAAATCTGCGACAGGGCATCGAACCCCAGTTCGCCGCTGAAGTAGTGCAGCAGCGTGACCTGCTTGACGTCGCCTTGTCCGGCCACCGGCGCTACCACGCCCAGGGCGAGCACAAGGGTCGTCAACACGGACAAGAATAATCTGCGACGCATATCGGAAAACTCCTTTCTTACTCTTGAACGAGTTTTACTGAAGGGCGAATCCCCCATGGGACGGGCAATAAATGGTCTGTTGCTTATGATACAACTGCATTTTACTATTGTCAACAACCGCCATTCTGAGTTTGACAACCCCGCCAGGCAGTTGTACAATACACAACAAACTGACTCGCCATCGAAGGAGTGTAGGTTTTGGCTGAAATCCAATCGCTCGCCCGGGGCCTGAAAATCCTGGAATTGCTGGCGCAGGCTGAGAACGGCGTCAGCGTCACTGAACTGGCCGAAGAACTCGGCGTAGATAAGAGCAGCGCCTCGCGCCTGATCCAGACATTGGCTACCTATGGTTTTGCTGAGCAGGACCCCACTAGCCGCCGCTATCGGTTAGGACCACAGGTAGTACGCTTGAGCCGCAGTCTGCTCACGCGGATGCCTCTGCGCGACGAAGCCAAGCCCTTCCTGCGCCAGCTTGTAGAGCGCACCGGTGAATGCGCTCACCTGGCCATCCTGGCTCAGGGTCAGGCGCTCTATGTGGATCAGGTTGAGTCCCCCGCCTCGTTGCGTGTGACAACCGGTGTGGGCACCCTTGCTCCACTTCACTGCACAGCGCTGGGCAAGTGCCTGCTGGCTTTCGATAACGGCATTGCTCTGCCCAAAGAGCTACCTTCGTACACGCCGCGCACGATTACCGATCCAGAGGTGCTACGCCTGCACCTGGAACAGACTCGCCGCCAGGGCTACGCCATAGACGATGAGGAATACGACTTCGGCGTGCGCTGCGTGGCTGCCCCTGTCTTCGACTACCGCGGCAAGGTCATTGGGGCCATTGGCATCTCCGGCCCGGCGGGGCGCATGGGGCTGGATCGCCTACCGCACTACGCGCAGGTGGTGATGGACGCCGCGCGCGAACTTTCCAACCGCATGAGCTTTCGACGTAGCTGATCGCCATTCCCAGGGCCTTTCACAGTCCTGGTAGCAGCAGGTCTTATTTGCGCAACAATGTTGCGTATTATTCAACAAGGAGCAGCGCTTATGGATAGACTCAACGTAGGCTTCATTGGGACAGGGCGTATCTCCGATCTGCACGCCCTGGAATACCTGACCAACGAGCGAGCGCGCATCGTCGCTGTATGCGATATTGATCCCCAACTCGCCCAGGCGCGGGGGGCCAAGTGGGGCGTCCCGCCCGACCGCATCTTCACCGACTATCACGACCTGCTCGCCCTGCCCGACGTAGACCTGGTCGAAATCCTCCTGCCCCATCACCTCCATCGCCAGGCAACGCTGGACGCCGCCGCTGCTGGCAAGCATATTTCGTTGCAGAAGCCCATGGCTCTCACCGTCGCCGAAGCCGATGAGATGATCGCCGCTGCCGAACGGGCGGGCGTCATCTTCAAAGTGTTCGAGAACTTCATCTTCTATCCGCCTGTGCAACGCGCCAAAGCGCTGCTCGAGGCGGGTGAAATCGGCGATCTGCTGACCATCCGCATTAAGAGCAATTCCGGTACCAGCCCCACCATGTGGGACGTGCCTCATTCGGCCTGGGCCTGGCGCTACAACCCCGAACAATGCGGCGGTGGGCCGCTGTCCTTCGATGACGGGCACCACAAATTCTCGCTGGCCTGGTTCTTCATGGGCCTGGCCGAGGAAGTGCACGCCTGGATCGGCGCGACCGAGATCGCCCCCGGCTTTGTGCTGGATTCGCCGGGGATCATCTCCTGGAAGTTCAGCAACAACCGCTATGGATCGCTGGAAATCGTGCACTCGCCGGAACTGGTGCTGGACACCCAACACTACGCCCAGGACGACCGCATCGAGATCACCGGCACCAAAGGCGTGCTGTGGATCACGCGCGGTCACGGCAAGATGATGGACGTGCCGCCCGTCGTGTTGTATCGCGACCGCAAGGTGTACGCCCATTCTGACATGCCCGTCGGTTGGGAACACAGTTTCATCAACTCGACACGTCATTTCATTGACGCTTACTTCGCTGGCGACCCGCCGAGCCTGACGGCCTGGGAAGGGCGCGAAATTCTGCGTTTCGCGCTGGCTGCCCAGGAGTCGGTGCGGACCGGGCGTGCTGTCAGGTTGTAGCTGGGGCCGCGGCCAACTAACTGGAGAGGGGATCACCGTATGAGACTGACAGGTGCAGAGATCGTCACCGACATACTGGTACGCGAAGGCGTGCCCTATGTCATCGGCATTCCAGGGCATGGCAACCTGGCGCTGGTAGATGCTTTTCGGCGTCGCCAGGACGATATCAAAGTGATCATGCCGCGCCATGAACAGGCCGCCGTGCACATGGCCGACGGCTACTTCCGGGTCAAAGGCGAGCCGCTGGCCGTTTTCACCTCTATTGGCGCAGGAGCGGCCAATACGGCCATCGGCCTGGCAACCGCCTATGTGGACTCAATCCCGCTGCTGCTGCTGATCGGCGAAACCCACACCTACATGCGCGGCGTCGGTGTGCTGCAGGAGATCGAGCGCCAGCACTGGTCGGACATGCCGCATATGCTGTACCCCGCTGTCAAGCGAGCCTGGCATATTGACAGCCCTGTTCAGCTTCAGCGGGCCATGAGCCAGGTATTCAACGCGATGCGCACCGGTCGCCCTGGGCCGACGCTGGTCACCCTGCCTATGGACGTGCAGGCGGATATGGTAGACCTGCCCGACCCGCCACAGCCGCGCGCGCGCCGTCCCCACGACCGTCCCGCTGGCGACCCAACCGCTGTGCAGCAAGCCGCCAGGCTGCTGGTGAGCGCCAGCCGTCCGGTGATCGTCGCTGGAGGTGGCGTCATCCTGTCTGGGGCGTGGGATGAACTGCGTCAGCTTGCCGAGCATCTCGGCGCGTGCGTGGTGACGACCATGCAGGGCAAAAGTGCCTTCCCCGAAGATCACCCCTTGTATGCCTGGCACATGGGCTGCAACGGCACAACCTGCGGCAACTTCATGACCACTCATGCCGACGTGTTGCTGGCGGTAGGGGTACGTTTCGCTGACAAGGCTGCCTCGTCCTACAGACCGGGCGCATCCTTTAACATCCCCCCGACCCGGCTGATTCACGTTGACATTGACCCCTTTGAGATCGGCAAGAACTATCCGGTAGAAGTAGGCATTGTCGGCGACGCAAAAGCGATCCTGGCGGCGCTGCTCGACGCGGTACGCGCCCTTATTCCGCCGCGCGACTGGCGGAACGCCCCCTACACTCGCGAGATCGCCGAACAGGTCGCCAGTTGGCGGGCGCAGTGCCGCGCACTGCGCGAAGCCGACAGCACGCCGGTGACCATGGGCCGCGCTATCAGCGAGATTCGCAGGGTGTTGCCCGCAGAAGGGATCGTCTTCACCTCGTCGGGCAACATCCAGGCTCAGGTCTTCCAGGAAATGCCTTTCACCCGCCCCCGCACTTACCTTGCAGCGGGCGGTTTCAGCACGATGGGCTGGTCTTTTCCGGCGGCGATGGGGGCCAAACTGGCCGCACCAGACGCTCCTGTGGTAGCCCTGGTCGGCGATGGTGACTTCCTGATGACCTTCCAGGAACTGGCAACCGCCGTGCAGTACCAGATTCCAGTAGTGAGCGTCATCTTCAACAACCAGGGCTGGCAGGCCATCCGCGACCTGCAGATCATCGCCTACGGCGAAGAGGCCGTCTACGCGACCATGTTCGAAGACAGACATGAACCGTTGACGCCACACCTGGCCGACGCCGCCCGCGCTTTTGGGGCGCACGCTGTGCGCATCAGCCGCCCGGACGAGGTCGCGCCTGCGTTGGAACACGCTCTGTCCCTCGATGGCCCGGCGGTGATCGAGATCATGATTGATACCCGCCTCGGCACTTCGGGCGGGCTGGCTCCCGGCTGGTGGGATGTGCCTGTACCCGGCTACTACGAAAAGCGCCGCGCAGTCTACGAGCGCGAGCGCCGCGAAGAGCGCATTTAGGATGTGTCAGGCTCCCTGCCCCTCAGGCTCTTCGACCCGCTCGCCAGGCGAAGAGAACTCAGGGGCAAGGAGAAGACACTGCACTATGGTTCACGACAGCACCCAGTCTTTGGCAGGAGTTGTACCATGCATGATCACCCCGAATCTTTGATCCGCGAGTTGCAGAAACGAGCGCGCCAGATCCGCCTTGATGTGCTGGACATGGTCTACCGCCGCGGGGCAGGGCACCCCGGCGGATCGTTCTCTTGCGCAGACATGCTGGCCGCCCTGTACTTCCACCACCTCAAGATCGATCCAGCACGTCCCGACTGGCCAGAACGCGACCGCTTTCTGCTCAGCAAGGGGCACGCTGCAGCGGCTCTCTATTCAGCGCTGGCACAGCGCGGCTTCTTCCCGATAGAAGACCTGCAACACTGGGGGCACCTGGGCGCACACCTGCAAGGTCATCCAGACCGCCTCAAAACCCCTGGCGTCGAAATGTCATCGGGCTTCCTGGGGCACGGGCTGTCCATCGCGGTGGGTATGGCCCTGGCCCAGCGGCTGCATGGTCCGCGCTATCACATCTACGTCATGATGAGCGACGGCGACATGCAGTCGGGTGTGGCCTGGGAAGGCGCGCTGGCCGCCGCCAAGTTCAAGACCAGCGAAGTGACCGTGCTGATGGACTACAACGACGTACAGCTTGACGGTCCGACGCACGACATCATGCCGCTAGAACCGCTGGCGAACAAATGGCGCGCCTTTGGCTTCGCTGTCATTGAGATTAACGGGCATGACCTGCGCCAGATTCTGGAGGCGTTGGATACCGCCCTGGAGATTCACAGTCTGCCCACGGTGATCATTGCCCACACCACCAAGGGCAAAGGGGTGTCCTTCATGGAGAACAGCGCCAAGTGGCACGGGGCGGTGCCCAACGAGGCAGAATACGCGCGGGCCAGGGCCGAACTGAAAGGATACGTATTATGAGCGAGATTCCACAGCGTCAGGCCTACGGCATAGCTTTGGCCGACTATGGAGCCATCAATCCTCAGGTAGTTGTGCTCGATGCCGACGTATCATCCTCGACCCTGACCAAATACTTCGCCGAGCGTTTCCCAGGGCGCTTCTTCAATCTGGGCGTCACCGAAGCCTCGATGGTCAATGTGGGCGTGGGGCTGGCTCTGGGCGGAGCCATTCCCTTTGTCAACACCTTCGCCGCGCTGCTCACCCTGCGCGCCTGCGAGCAGATTCGCACCTGTGTGGCCTATGCCTGCACCAACGTCAAGCTCATCGGCGGCTACGCTGGTCTGTCCGACTACAAGGACGGCCCGACGCACTTCGCCACCAACGATGTAGCGCTGATGCGAGCCATGCCCAATATGGTGGTGTTGGCCCCCGCCGATAACACCGAGGCCGCCCTGCTGGTGCCGGTCATCGCTGAACACGAAGGGCCAGTCTATATGCGCATCAGCCGCGCCGCCGTGCCAGATGTGTTCGGCAACGGGCACACGGTGCGCATCGGCCAGGGCACATTAGTCCGCCCCGGCAATGACGTGACGATCATCGGGTCGGGCAGCATGGTCGGGCGTTGTGTGCAGGCTGCCGAGCTGCTGGCCAAAGAAGGCATCAGCGCGCGCGTGCTGTCCATGACCTCGATCAAGCCGCTCGATGTCGAGCTGGTCTGCCAGGCTGCTGAGGAGACTGGCGCGCTGGTCACCGCCGAGGATCATACCATCCTGGGCGGGCTGGGCAGCGCGGTTGCCGAGGCATTGGCAGAGAGATGCCCGACCCCGATCGAATTCGTCGGCCTCAAGGATACCTTCGCCGAGACCGGCCCCGACCCCGATACGTTGATGGACGCCTGGGGACTGGCTGTGAGCGATGTCGCTGCTGCCGTCCGGCGCGTTCTGCAGCGCAAGCGCTAGCGCTACGTGAGTGGACAAGGAGAAGACCATGCGGATTGCAGTCATCAACGAGACCAGCGCGGCAGACCGTAACGCCGATATCCTGGTAGCGCTCGACGGGCGTGGTCACACCCTCATCAATGCTGGCATGACCAGGAACGGGGCCAAACCAGAACTGACCTACATCCATACCGGCCTGCTGGCAGCTTTGCTGCTCAACGCCGGGCGCGTTGACTTCGTCGTGGGCGGCTGCGGCACAGGACAGGGCTTTCTCAATGCGGTGATGCAATATCCCGGCGTGTTCTGCGGGCATATCCTCAGCCCGCTCGATGCCTGGTTGTTCGCTCAGATCAACGCTGGCAACTGCATTTCGCTGATGCTCAACCAGGGCTATGGCTGGGCAGCGGATGTCAACCTGCGCCTTATCTTCGATAGCCTCTTCAGCGTCGAACCAGGTGGCGGGTATCCTCCACATCGCCAGGAGTCGCAGCGTCAGTCACGCCAGATTCTGGGCAACATTTCGACACTGACACACCGGACGATGGCCGAGATTGTGAGCGCTCTGCCCGACAATGTGCTCAAGCCGGTACTGGAATTTCCTGGCGTCAGGACGCTGCTCGATGTTGACACGCTTCAGGACGCAGCCCTGAAAGCGGCGCTTGTGGCACGGCTGGACTAGAAGAGGTAAAGGAATGGCACTACAAACACTGCAGAACTACATCAACGGTGCATGGCACGCCTCAGCGGCGACGCAATGGGCAGTGGTGCACAACCCGGCAACGGGCGAAGTGCTGGCTCAGGCACCGCTTTCGCCAACAGCGAAGTAGACGCCGCCGCCCGCAAGTTCCGCTATGAGGCCATGGCTGGCAACATCGGCATCAACATTGGCGTCGCCGCACCGATGGCTTTCTTCCCCTTCAGCGGCTGGAAGGCCAGCTTCTCCGGCACGCTGCACGGCCAGGGCTGCCATGCCGTCGAGTTCTTCACCCAGACCAAGGTCGTCATCGAACGCTGGCCCAAGGAGTGGTCGCGAGTTTTCTAGAGCATGAGGCGGGGCCGATGGTCTGACACACTGGCCCGCCCTGCATTCCCTCCCTCCTCCCTCCGCAGCCCGGCCTATAGCTGGGCTGCGGGCCTGGCTGCCGTGTGACTCTGCGTGCTGTCTCTTCAATAGTCCCAGCCCAGCACATGCCGGTTGCCGATGCGCACATTCCGCAGCCCGGCGTCCAGGGCAGCCTGACGCGCTTCTTCGGCATGACGAACCGAGGTCGGTGGCAGATCGGGCATCAGGAAGTTGGGGGCAAACCCCAAAAGCGCGTAGGGCGTGTCGGGATTCTGGCGGGCGATGAAACGGGCGATACGCCCGACTTCTTCGGCATCCACATAGCCTGGAACGAGCAGCGTGCTGGCTATCACCAGCGGCGGGTGGGGGCGCTCGGAAGAGCGTTGCAGGGCGCGGGTGAAGTTCTCCAGCGTACGCCGGTTGCTCATGCCCGTCAGAGCTATGTGCAACGTCTCGGTGTACGCCTTGAGATCGAACTTGATACAGCCGCCCGTTTCCAGCGAAAGCCGTACGGCTCTGTCCAGCAGCGCGGGATGGCTTGTCCCCGCCGTTTCCCAGCACACCACAACGCCCCGCTCGGCCAGCAGACGGGCCGACGCCAGCGCGTGCGGCATCTGCGCAGCCGGGTCGCCGCCGAAGTAGCACACGCAATACGTCCGGGGGTTGGCGCAATCGGCCAGTTGGCGGGCGCTGATGCCCTCGCTGCGGACGACATCTACCTCGCGGAAATGCCAGTTCTGGCAGAACAGACAGTTGAGCGTGCAGGAGTTGTAGAACACTGCCAGGTTATGCTTGCCGTGCTGCCCGCTGCCGCTGCACACCCAGTCGGCCACGCAGTTCGTCGGCAGGGGGTCGCGGTACCAGTGCAGACTACCCCGCTGCGGCGTTCCCGCCAGGTGACATAGCCTGCCCTGCTGTACCGTCCGCAGACCACAGAAACCCCGTTCTCCCTCGCCGACAGTGCACTCACACGCGCAGAGAGTACACCTGACTCCTCCCTCAGTGCAGGGTGGAGCTTCTGGCAGATCGAACAGGCGTCGAGATGCGGCATGAACGGCGCGCGCCTGCTCCAGACAGCGATCGCGGCGTGCGCAAGCCGGGCAGATGCCCAATACTTCGGACATCAGCGGCGAAGCGCAACCGCAAACCGCGCAAGAGGTATAGCGCTCCATTGCAGGAAGATCGTCTGTGACCGCCTCTCACCCTCATTCTACAGGAATTCGAGGGCTGGTTTTCACTGGTAGCTTGCCCATGGCAGAAACGCGCGAACCCATTCTGCGCATTGCCCGCGAGATTGGCATTTCTACCCAGCGCGTGCACCAGATCGCAGGCGGGCGAGTACCCCGTCGAGATCGCCAATGCGCATCTTGAGGGTGTTTGCCAAGAAGCCCGGTTGTACCGCAGATGCACCCAACCTGCACTAACGCGCCGAACCACAGGATTTGCGCACGATGAGCTGGCTATAGACCACACTCTTGAATACGGTCGGGTCCTCGCCCCTGATGATGCGATTGAGTTTTTGCATGGCCAGCATGCCGATTTCGTATTTCGGAATATGAACCGTCGTGAGCGGGGGGCGTGTAAACTGGCTTTCCTTGGTATTGTCAATACTCCCAATGGCGATATCCTCAGGGATGCGCAATCCCGCTTCCCGAATAGCGTCCATCGCGCCAATAGCGGTCTTATCACTGATGGCAATCACCGCCGTTGGGCGGCGGTCCAATGCCAGAATCTGCTTCATCTGCACATACCCCTTGAGCGGATGACCGGATAGGGGTTCTGGCATCCACTCCGGCGGGAAGAGCAAGTGTTCCTCGGCCATCGCGGCCATACACCCGCGCAGGCGATCCACCAGGCTGCTGTATTTGGACGGCCCCTTCAAGACGGCGATATCGCGGTGACCGAGGTTCAGCAGGTGTTTCGTGATCTGGTACCCTGCCATGAAGTTATCGCCCAGCACACAGGGAAGGTCATGGCCGGCGATATAACTCTCTATCAGTACTATGGGTATATTCCGCGCCTTCAGTTGTAGCACCGTCTGGGCGGGTAGGTCGCCGTCATTGGCAACAACCACCCCCTGAACGTCGTGGATCAGCCCATTAAGATCAAAGCCTCGCTTGTTCCGATCAAAAACTGAGAGGACCACGCGCATCCCTAAGCGTTCGGCTTCCGACTGAACCCCCCGAATTACATCGCCATAGAAGACATCGCTGATCGCCGGGATTGACGACTGTTCGATCAAGAGCGCCACCGCATCCGGCGAACTGCCAGCGGGCTTACGAGGCCTATAGTCCAGGTCATTGATGACTGACCAGACCTTCTCTGCGGTATGGGGAGAGATTCCCGGCTTGTTGTGAATGACCATCCAAACGGTGGTCACCGATACCCCAGCCGCTGAGGCAATGTCACGCATGGTTGCTTTTGATTTGTTCATTGTTTGTTTCCGTTGGCGCTTTTGTTTACTAAACAAAACAAAATTATACAGCGATTCGATAACCTGACAAATTGACAAATTTTGCGGAACATCTTAAAATGAAGCACAAACATGGCTATCTGAATGTATATAAGCCGGATACCATAGGTCAAGCATTTTCTAAACAAAGTTCGCATTTGTTTAGTGAATGCATGTCTTGAGCATTGCTGGAGGCCCCTTTGTCAACCCTTCTCTCTCTGTCTCTAATATCCCTAATATAATGGAGGAAAAAATGAAAAACCATACGTTATCGAGACGACAGTTTTTAAAGGCGTCTGCCGCATTCACTGCAGCAGCTGCCCTTCCCGAGCAGCTGGCGAAGCCAGCACCCCGCGTGGCCGGACGCCTTTGGCAGGAAATTGCGCCGGGCGTGCCCAGAGAAGAGTGCTTGATCCTGGAGAACCCGTCAGGGTCTGTGCTACCGGCAGGTGACTTCAACCGCTGGCGGGCAGGCTACGGCGCTTTCTGGGTATGCGGTCTCCAGCAACTGGCCCTGGATGCGCTGTGGTACATTGACCCGGACGCAGGGATCAACGGCGTATGGGACAACGCCCTGGCAGCCGAGCCGCCGATCTACAACGAAGACTTCACCCAGATGACCGTCAAGCTGCGCGAGGGCATCTACTGGAGCGACGGTGTCGAGTTTACAGCGGATGACCTGTACTATACCGTTGAACTCTTGAAGAACACCCCTGGAATGGGGAGTCAGGGCCTGTTCGAAAGCAACGTTGACCATATGGAACAGCCCGACAAATATACCGTCATCTTCTACCTGAAGAAACCGAACTCGCGCTTCCACGCTGTCTTCACCGTGCGCTGGGGCGCTGTCTACATGATGCCCAAGCACATCTTTGAAAAGGTAGAGGACCCGATCGCCTTCACGTTCAATCCTCCGGTCAGCCTGGGTGCCTACAAGCTCAGAGACTACGATCCAAACGGCAAGTGGGTTCTGTGGGAGCGCCGCGAGGACTGGCAGCGGACCTCGGTCGCCCGCCTGGGCGAGGTGTCTGTCAAGTACGTCATGTACATTGATCCAGGCCCAAGCGACAAGCGCGTTCTTGCCCAGATGGCGCACGAACTGGATGTGATCCACGACATCACCCCCGAAGGCCGTATCACCCTGGCCAGGCAAAGTCCAAGCTCCGTCGGCTGGTTCCCTTCGTTCCCCTGGGCGCATCCGGATCCCACCCTGCCGGCTGTCATCTACAACAACGAAAAACCAGGGCTGGACAAGCGAGAAGTCCGCTGGGCATTGACCCTGGCGATCGATATCGTCCAAGTTGCCCTGGCTTCCTACAGAGGTGCGGCCACCATCTCCGCCATTCACGTCCCGCCGACCGGTATGTACCCCCAGTACTATCATGAGCCGCTGGAACCCTGGTTGAATGACTTCACCATTAAGGTTGGTGGGGAGGATTACAAGCCCTACGACCCAACCGCCGCCCAACGGATTGCCGATGAGGCCCGCAAGTCCCTCGGTGACCTGGTGCCGACCGATCCCGAAATCCTCAAGAAGTACATTGGGGCCGGTTGGTGGAAACACGATCTCGCCGCTGCTGAACAGCTCATGCTCGATGCTGGCATGCGCAAGAAGAACGGCAAGTGGGTCTTGCCCGATGGCTCGGACTTCAAGGTGCCGCTGCTGAGCATGAGCGAATCGAACCCGACGATGAACCGGGCGGCTGCCATGGTTGTCGAGAACTGGGCCGAGTTTGGCATCGACACCACCCTCGACGCGCAGGCCAACCCCTGGCCCATCATGGGGTCTGGCGAATACACTGCCAGCCTGGCCTGGACGATCGAGACCTGGGGTGGTCATCCCGACCTGTTCTTCTTCCTGCAATACTGGCACTCAAGAGTGTACAGGCCAAGCGGTGAAGTCTCTGTGGGCAGCAACAGCATGCGCTGGAAGCACCCCGAACTCGACCGGATCATTGAAGAAATCGAGAAGATCCACTTCGACGACCCGCGGGGTATCGAGCTAGGGCTGGAGTTCTGCAAGCTCGCCGTTCAGGAGATGCCCATTACCCCGCTCATGGCGTACAACGTCTTCACGACGATGGACACCACCTACTTCACGGGGTATCCGTCAATTGATGATCCTTATACGAATCCGGTGCCGAACTGGGGCAATACCAAGTACATGTTCGTCAAGATCAAGCCCAAGTCGTCATAGCTGCCCGCTGCGAGGATCGCGCCGATCATTGACTCGGTCCTAAGGCATTGAACGCAGCAAGTGGGGCAGGCCAGCAGTACTAACGAGTGACACCTCCACTGCGGTTGCCTACACCAGCGATCGCAGTGGAGGTTTTTTAGAAAGGATGTACTCTCTATGCGAAAATTCGTCCTCAGGTATTTGATTCCACGCATCATTCAGTACCTGACGCTGATCTTTGTCGGGATCACGCTTACTTATATCATTCCCAGGCTCGCCCCCACTAACCCGGTCGAGGCGCAGGTATCCATGATGATAGCCAGGGGAAGCTCCCTCGACCCCGACGCTATCGAAGCAATGCGCGCCGCACTGACAGAACTGTATGGGCTGTCAGGCAGTCCGGTCGAGCAGTATTTCGCGTTTTGGAGCCGTTTGTTCCGGGGCGATCTCGGCCCTTCGCTGGGAAATTTCCCGACCCCGGTGTCCGAAATGATTGGTCAGGCTTTGCCGTACACCCTCAGGCTGTTGATCCCCGCCTTGATTATCTCGTGGATATTCGGCAACTTTTTCGGCGCGCTGTCCAGCTATTATCCTGAGAACAAAGCGTTGAACGTGGTCGAGGTGCTGGGTCAGGTAGTCCGCTCGATTCCTTACTACATCGTGGCCATCGTGCTGCTCGTAGTGTTTTCGTATTTCATCCCGATCTTCCCATTCAGTGGAGCCTACCCGATCGGGACTCGTCCTGATTGGTCTTCCCTCGACTTTATCTTGACCTACCTCGAGCATTCTGTGCTCCCGGCAGCCACCCTGATACTGGTGGGGTTTGGGGGCTGGTTTGTCGGCATGAAATCGCTCACTTCCAACATTATCTCTGAAGACTATGTGGTGTATGCCGAAATCGTCGGGCTGAAGAAGAGAAATATCCTCGTCCAATACATTATGCGCACCGCCATGCTGCCGCAACTCACAGCACTGGCCATGTCGCTCGGAACGGTCTTCAGCGGCGCTCTCATCATGGAGGTCGTCTTCGGTTACCCCGGCGTCGGTAGTCTGGCCATAAGAGCCGTCTACAGTAACGACTACTCAATGATCATGGGCATCACCATTTACTCAATCATCGGGGTCGCTACTGCTGTTTTCCTCATTGATTTACTCTATCCACTCTTCGACCCGCGGGTGCGTTACCAATAAGAGAGGAACTATGCTCAGGGTTTTGCGCGATCTCCTCAGATATGATAGTCGCTTTCGGATCGCGACTATTCTCCTGGGAGGCGTGGCAGTGATGATTTTTCTGTCCTACGACTCCCCCTATGATCCAAGCAAGTCCTTTGTGGTGCCCTGGGACCTGCCTCCATCCTGGGAACACCCTTTCGGTACGACCTCTCGAGGACAGGACCTCTTCTGGTGGTTGACTTTTGCCGTGCGCAATTCGCTTTACGTAGGGGTAGTGACGGCGATCATCTCGCGGGTGATTTCTATCCTGGTGGGTTTGACTGCCGGGTACCGCGGGGGATGGATTGACAGGGTGCTGATGGCGATCAGCGACACCTTCGTGGTCTTGCCCCTGCTCCCCATCCTGATCTTGCTGAGTTTTCTGCTGCGCGAAAGCATGAACCTGCTAAACCTCGCGATTATCCTGGGGCTTTTCGGCTGGTCATTTGACGCCCGCCTGATTCGCTCGCAGGTGCTGAGTTTGCGGGAGCGCTCCTTCACCCGCACGGCGGTCTATTCCGGAACCAATAGCTTTTGGATCACGATCCACGAGCATCTTCCCTTTGTGTTGCCGATCGTATTCGCTACCACCCTCAACAATCTTCTGTGGTCAATGGGCATGGAAGTCACTCTGAGTGTCCTTGGGCTTTCGGACTTGTCCACTCCGACCCTGGGCACTGCCCTCTTTTGGGCTAATCAGCACGGGGCATTGGTGGCCGGCGTGTGGTGGTGGATCACCGCGCCAGCCCTGGTGACGGCTGTTCTGTTCCTCGGTCTGTACTTGCTTTTCACGAGCATCAACGAGTACATCGATCCGCGGACTCGCTTGCGCTTGATTGGAGGGTAATCCGTGACCTTGTTGAGTGTGCGAAACCTCCGCGCGTATTACCAAACTGAGGCGTATGGAATCTCCCGGACCGTACAGGCAGTTGACGGAATTTCTTTTGATCTGTTTCCGAATGAGATCTACGGTGTAGCGGGCGAGTCGAGCTGTGGCAAAACCACCCTGATCAAAGTGATCTCAGGGAATATCAAACACCCCTTAAAGGTTCTCGAAGGGAGTGTGATCTACAACTTTAATGGATATCAGGTTGATATGCTGCAGATTTCCGAGGATGAACTGCGCCGTAACGTCCGCTGGAAGCAGATCTCCTACGTGATGCAAGGCTCGATGAGTGTCCTCAACCCGGTACGTAAGGTGATCAAGACCTTCGAGGATATTGTTCGTACCCACGAGGGCATCACAGACAAAAAGAAATTCCTCGAACAAACGCGCGCCCATATCAACCGGCTCGGACTCCCGACCGACGTGCTCAACGCTTATCCGCACCAGCTTTCCGGCGGCATGCGTCAACGGGTTGCCATCGCGCTGGCAACTGTGTTCCAGCCGGCCTTGATCATTGCCGATGAGCCGACTACTGCCCTGGATGTCGTTGTGCAGCGCGGGGTTTTACACATGATCAAGGACATCCAGGCCATGAGCAAGAATACCGTCCTGCTGGTCACCCATGATATGGCAGTGCATGCTAACGTGACCGACCGGATGATGATCATGTACGCGGGCCGGATAGCCGAAGAGGCACCGACCGAGAGCATCTTCAACGCCCCGCTCCACCCATATACCCAACACTTAATCAACTCACTGCCCATGATCGGTGAAAAAACGACTAGAACGAGTCTGGGCGGTTCGCCGCCAAACCTTGCCAATCCTCCGGGAGGGTGTCGGTTTCATCCCCGCTGCCCACACGTGATGGACGAGTGCCGAACCGTGGTGCCAGATTTGGTCACGGTCAAAGAGCGTCATCGCGTGGCCTGCCACCTCTTCAAGGAGGACTCTGTATGAGCACAAGCGAAAAGTTGCTGGATGTACAGCACGTGACGGTCAAATTCCACATCGGTGGCCTGTTGGGAGGCACCTTTCTCACGGCGGTGAATGATGTTTCCTTCTCCCTGGAGAGCAACAAGCCGGAAATATTCACCCTGGCTGGTGAAAGCGGGAGTGGCAAAACCACGCTCTCTCGCGTGTTGCTTCGCGATCTTGAACCCACAGCGGGCAGAGTGCTGTTTGAAGGCCGTGATGTGTCAACTATTCGTAAGCGATCCGAGTTCATCGAGTTCATGAAGAAAGTCCAACCGGTCTTTCAAAACCCGTTTGAAACCTTCAGCCCATTGCGGCGGGTCGAGGCGTACCTGTTCGATACGGCCAATAACTTTAAGATGGCGTCAAACGATCGCGATGCAGCCCGGGTGGTGGATGATGCTCTGCGCAATGTGGGGTTATCGCTGGATGAAGTGAGGCAGCGTTATCCGCATGAACTTTCCGGAGGACAGATTCAACGAGTGTCGGTAGCACGGGCGCTGATCTCACAGCCCAGGCTGATTCTGGCGGACGAACCCGTCTCGATGGTTGATGCCTCTTTGCGCATGGAGATCGTGAACCTGTTTCGAAAACTGCGAGACGAGAAGGGGGTCAGCGTCCTTTACATCACCCATGATCTGGCAACCGCTTACTACATCAGCGATCGGATTGCCATCATGCTGCGCGGGTACATTGTTGAGATGGGCCCCGTTGAGGATGTCCTGGAACGGCCTGCACACCCGTATACACAGTTGTTGAAGGAATCGGTTCCTGAGCCTGCCCCCCAAAAACGCGAAACATGGGCAAGACACATTGAGCTTGGAGCAACCGAAGTCAAAGAGTATGGAAGAATCGGGTGCAAGTTTGCGGGCCGCTGCCCCAAAGTGATGGATATCTGCCGGGAGGCTGATCCGCCGAATGTACAGGTCGGCCAACAAATGGTGAAGTGCTATTTGTATTCGGAACGCGGTGAGAAAGCCGCGGCTGAAGCGCAACCCTGACCGCAAGCAGGTGATTATTCTGTACGGGTGACTATTCCTGCTCTTCATTTTGTCTCGTTCCTGTTGTTGCGGCAGCGGGTCACGAAGATATCGTCGCACCAAACACGTGGATACAGGTGGTCGTTTCAGGCTAGCGTGTGACATACTGGCAATTGATTAAAAGTGTCGCTGCGCTATTCTGCTGCCACCTATCGGTTTTCGCGGGAAATTCTTTCATAATGAGGGACTCCGAGATGGCACAAGCTACTGTGTACCTGGACACAAACCGGGTTATCAGCACCATTTCGCCGTTGCTCTTCAGCGGGTTTGCGGAACATATGGGGCGGTGCATTTATGAAGGCATCTACGATCCGGCGTCGCCCCATGCCGATGAATACGGATTGCGCCGGGATGTCCTGGCCGCACTGCGCGACCTCAACCTGCGTTCTATCCGCTATCCCGGCGGCAATTTTCTCAGCGGCTATCACTGGGAAGACGGCATCGGCCCCAAAGACCAGCGTCCGCGCCGCCGTAGCCTCGCCTGGAAGGCCATCGAAACCAACCAATTTGGCACAGACGAGTTTATGCACTTCTGCCGGGAACTGAACGCCGAGCCAATGTTGGGCGTCAACATGGGCACCGGCACCATCCAGGATGCTGCCAATCTTGTCGAATACTGCAACGCGCCGGTTGGTACAGCTTATAGCGATCTGCGCGCCCGCAATGGTCACCCCGAACCTTATGGGGTGAAATACTGGTGTCTCGGCAACGAGATGGACGGTCCCTGGCAGATCGGACACCTGGACGCCCCCGAATATGGCAAGAAAGCGTTAGAAGCCGCCAAAATGATGCGCTGGCACGACCCTTCAATCGAAACCGTGTTGTGCGGCTCATCTCACGCGCGGATGCCAACCTATCCTGACTGGGATCGCATAACGCTTGAGATCGCGTGGGAACATGTCAACTATCATTCGATGCACTACTATGCCACGAATTACGACGACGACACCGCCAGCTACCTGGCGCTCAGTGTAGACTTCGAGAATTGTGTTGATACACTGGCGGGTGTCTTGCGCTACGTTAAGGCCAAAACGCGCTCGAAACACAATGTGTATCTATCGTGGGATGAATGGAATGTCTGGTACAAAGATCGCAGCGGCGATGGGGGCTGGACGGAAGCGCCGCATCTGAGCGAGGAAATTTATAACCTGGAAGACGCGCTGGTTGTTGCGCAGTGGATGAACGTGTTCCTGCGCAAGTCTGAGGTGCTGAAGATCGCGTGCCTGGCGCAAATCGTCAACACAATTTCCCCGATCATCACCACGCGGGACAGCTTGCTCAAACAGACGACCTACTATCCGGTCATGCTGTTTAGCCGGATGGCGTCAGGCGTGGCGCTGGATGTCGCCGTCAAGGCCCCACTGGTCGAGACGCGCCAGTTCGGTGACGTGCCGGTTCTGGATGTGTCGTCATCATACAACGCGGAAACAGGAACCGGTGCCATCTTCATCGTCAATCGAAGCCAAACCGACAGCGTGACCGTTGATGTGCGCTGGCAAGCGCTGACGCCGACCCGGGTGACGGCGGCCTATCAAATTGCCGGAACCGACCCGAAAGCCGTCAATAGCTTCGAGAATCCAGATTGCATCGTGGCGCGCAGGATCAAGACACCTTCTATCAGCGACAGCACAATGCCCCTCAACCTGCCGCCGCTGTCATTTACGGCGATCGAGGTCGCCATGTGATGGTCATCCGTCCTCTTCTATGATTTGACGCCACCGATGCAGTTTCTCGAGGGCAGGTGAACCCATGCCTCGATTTCTGGCGTTCGACATAGGTACCTCCGCGGGCCGCGCGATCCTTGGTACTCTGCGCGAAGGAAAGCTGACGCTTGATCTTGTCCACCGCTTTCCTAACCGGGCAGTGCCAGTGAGAGGTACTCTCTATTGGGATATTTTATATCTGTGGCATGGGATACTGGAGGGACTCCAGAACTGGATACAAAGCGATCTCCCTCTGGATAGCATTGGGCTGGACACCTGGGCGGTGGACTTTGCCTTGCTCGATGAAGGGGGTAAGCTGCTGGACAATCCGGTCCATAACCGAGATACACGCACCGACGGTATGATGGAACGTGTATTTCAGATCGTGCCCCGTGAAGAGATCTACGCCCGGACCGGCATCCAGTTTATGCAGATCAACACGCTCTACCAGCTCTATGCGCTGGTTGTGGCAGACGCTCCGGCGCTCCGCCATGCCGCGACTTTCCTGACCATAGCCGATCTGCTGAACTACTGGTTGACTGGCCGTCAGGTGGTCGAGTTCACCAGTGCCACCTGCACACAGTTCTATGATCCCAACGCGGGCGACTGGACCTACGACTTGCTGAGGCGACTCGGGATTCCTACCCATATCCTGCCGCAAGTTGTCCCTCCAGGAACCATATTAGGGCCGCTCGACGCCCAGCCTGAGGATATGTCAGCGTTCCCCGCTGTGCCGGTTATCGCCGTAGCGACTCATGACACAGCTTCCGCTGTTGCTGCTGTTCCGGCTGAGACGGACCGCTTCGCTTATATCAGTTCTGGTACGTGGTCGCTGGTGGGAACCGAAGTTCAATCGCCCGTGATCACGCCGGAGAGTCTGAAATACAACTTCACGAATGAGGGGGGCATAGGTGGGACATTCCGCCTGCTCAAGAATGTGTTGGGGATGTGGCTGGTTCAGGCGTGCCAGGACAGGTGGGCCATCAGTGGTGAACGGTTTACCGATCGCGATCTGGTTGAGATAGCTGCCGCCGCGCCCCCCTTCGGGCCGTTGATCGATCCGCAGCCGAACAGTCCTTTTTTCCGCACGGTTGGTGACATGCCTGCCCGCATCCGGGAATTCTGTGCGCGGACTGGTCAAAACGTCCCCAACGATAAGGGGGCGATATTGCGCTGCATCTTTGAGAGTCTGGCTCTGAAATATCGGCAAGTGCTAGAGCAGCTAGAAGAAGTGCTGGGGCACAGCATTGAGGTTATTCACATTGTGGGGGGAGGCTCACTGAACGAACTGCTGTGTCAGATGACGGCAGATGCCACGAATCGCCCGGTCATCGCCGGGCCGGCAGAAGCCGCAACGTTGGGCAATCTGGCGGTTCAGGCCATCGCGACAGGGCACCTGAATTCGCGCGAAGAAGCACGGGCTTTGATCAGGCGTTCCTCCGCTTTGAAACGCTATGATCCCATCGCTGCGCAAGGCTGGGACTACGCCTATCAGCGCTTCAAAGACATCGTATCGTTACTCCCCGCTTAGACCTGCTGACCTTGCCCCGCTCTACTGTGTCCGAGAAACTGGGTCAAGGCCACCATAGGCAGAAGTAAGCACAGGTGTGATCTTCTGGTTGACCTCACCCCCACTCGGCGCTGGCGCGCCTCCAAGCCGAGCGTAGCGAGGCTGGGGGTGAGGTAAAGCGGCAAGCGCTTTTGATGCTATCAACCTGGGCTTGCACCCCCGTGTCGCCGATACCCCTGGCCCGCAAAGTCCGGTATACTCGGCAGTTATCTGACAACTTCAACGGGAGCAACGTCGTTCACATAGCAAGGAGAACTGCAAAGCATGTGCCCAGTCAAGCTGGCCCTGATCGGAGCGGGCGATCGGGGATTCGCGTATGGCAAGTATGCACTTGATCACCCGGATGAAGTATCTTTTGTGGCTGTCGCCGATCCGATTGCCGTGCGACGTGGGCAATTCGCCGCTCTGCACGATATTCCCTCGTCTCACCGCTTTGTCAGTTGGGAGGACTTGCTGGCACGCCCTCCTCTGGCCGACGCTGTGATCATCGCCACGCCCGATCACCTGCACGTCGCCCCCGCAGTTGCGGCTCTGCAAAGGGGCTATCATGTGCTGCTGGAAAAGCCCATGGCGACCAACCTGCCCGACTGCGTGACGCTCGTCCACGAATCGGAAAGCTGCGGGCACATGTTACAGGTTTGCCATGTGTTGCGCTACTCGGACTTCTTCAACCAGGTGTATCAGATCATTCAGGCAGGACGGCTGGGCGAGATTGTCACGCTGGAGCACCGCGAAAATGTGGTGTACTGGCACATGGCGCATAGCTTCGTACGCGGTAACTGGCGACGCGCCGACGAGTCCAGCCCGATGATCCTGGCCAAATGCTGCCACGATCTCGACCTGATGTACTGGATGATGGGCGAACCGTTCGTCCGCCTGAGTTCGGTCGGGTCACTGCTGCACTTCCGTCCCGAAGCCGCGCCGCGCCCCGACCTGCCGGAGCGCTGCACCGACGGCTGTCCTATCGAGGCGGAATGCCCGTTCTCCGCGCTGGCGATTTATCTGGAACGTCGCCCCTGGCGGTCGCTGGCGGTGGGCGTGACCGACGTCCCCTACTACGACTTTTCGGTCGAGCGGGACTGGCCCGCTTCGGTGCTGGCGCATGGCGACCTGCGCCCGCAAGTGCTGCGACGCGCCCTGGAAGAAGGCCCCTATGGGCGCTGCGTCTATCACTGCGACAACGACGTGGTGGATCATCAGGTCGTCACCATGCAATCGGCGTCGGGTCGCTCGGCCACGCTGATCATGCATGGGCACAGTCACCTGGAAGGGCGCACACTACGCATTGATGGCACGCGCGGCACGCTCGGAGCACGCTTCACGCACATGCTCAACACCATCGAGGTGCACGATCACCTGACCGGGCGCACTGAAGTCGTGCACCCCCTGGGCGCACACGTGGTACATGGCGGCGGCGACGCCGGGCTGATGGCTGCCTTCGTGCGCGCCGTACGCGAGGGGACACAGCTTCCGCTCACCGATGCTCGCTCGGCTCTGGAAAGCCATCTGCTGGCCTTCGCCGCCGAGCAGGCGCGCGTCGAGGGTATTGTGATCGATCTGCAGGCATATCGCGCGGCAGCGATGGCCCATGAGCGTTTCTGATCGTCGCCATCAGCAGCACAGGATGCACCCATGGCTGAAGCAAGACACGCGAGCAGCAGACCATTGCTGGAAGAACAGGTGGGGGCACGTCTGCGCGCGTTGGGGTTGACCCTGGCCGTGGCCGAATCGAGCACGGGCGGGCTGATCGCGGCCCGGTTGACCGACATCTCCGGCAGTTCGTCCTACCTGATTGGCGGCATCGTCGCCTATGCGGATGAGGTCAAAGAACAGTGGTTGGGCGTGGAAGCCGAGACGCTGCGCGCCTTCGGTGCAGTGAGCGAGCCGGTCGCCCGGCAGATGGCCGAAGGCGCGCGCCTGCGCCTGGGGACTGATCTGGCGCTGAGCGTGACGGGCATTGCTGGGCCAACGGGGGCAACTCCCACCAAACCGGTGGGGCTGCACTACGTCGCGCTGAGCGCCGCCAACGGCACATGGGTGCGTCGCTTCGTCTTCGGCAGTGACCGGCAGGGCAATCGCCAGGCCGCCGCCGATGAAGCATTCCGCCTGTTGCTGGATTACCTGAATGGGGCACTATGAGGGATTTTCGCGTCACCGAGGTCGAAGCGACATTCACCGCCGAGGGCTGGCCGTTGCCGCACAGCCTGCAATGGGACGGCGAAACGCTGCCTGTGGTGGAGAGGGGGCGGCGCTGGCACACCGAGGATGGGCTGCATATGCTGGTGCTGGTGGACGACGGGCGCGTCTTCGAGTTACACACCAACGGCGCGATATGGCGCGCTGCCCTGGTCTCATCCCCTCGGCGCTTCATCTGAACGCGCCCCTGACCTGAGAGCCGAAGGTACTCACTGGCTGCCAAGCAGGGCGGCTTCGGCAGCCTGCAGCACCTCATCTTCGGGCGAGAGCACGCTCTTCCAGGTGCGCGGGACGCGCACGTCTGGCACAATGCCCGTCCCCTCGATCAGGGTTTCTCCACTGACAGGGTCTATGGGCCGCCCGGTAGGAATTTGCAGGTTCAACCCGCCGGGCAGCAGATATTGCCCATCCCCCACCTCTCCCGCGAACCCGCCGGTTGGCGTCTCCCCGACGATCAGGGCGCGCCCCTCGCGGCGCAGCGCATAGACGAACATGTCGCCCGCGCTGCCGGTCATTTCGTTGACCAGCACGGCCAGCGGCCCGTCGTAGCGCGGCTCGCCCGGCAACGTCTCGACGAACCCCCTGTAGGCGAAATCGCCCGTGCCATCGGCGTAATAGAAATTGAACAGGCGCTCATAGCCCGGCACGAAATGACCGACCATGTCCATGGCCAGTTGCACCAGGCCGCCGCTGTTGTCGCGCACGTCCAGGATGATCCCTGGCACGCCAGCGTCCAGGAGAGTTTGCAGCGCGGCGGAGAAATAGTCGTCGGCCTGGCTGACCTCTTCGGCGAAACTGCGCACGCGCAGATAGCCCAAACCCGATGGCAGCACCCGCGCCTCGACCAGGTCACCGCTGAGACCGCCGCCGAAGGCTTCCAGCAGCGCGCCAACGTCTGCTGTGCGCGTTAGAGTGGCGCTGCGCTCGGCCCCGCCGGGCGATTGCCAGGTGAGCGTCACCTGCGAGCCAAGCGGCCCCTGCAACAGAGTGGCCGCCTGCAGGTAGCGCCTGCCGTGTGGTGTAGAAGCACTGGTGAGCAGCAGAGGGGTCTCGTCCAGGGCCTGCAGCGCGGGGATTCCGTCCACGGTTAGCAGGATGTCGCCTTCCTGCAAACCGGCCTGACTGGCCGCCGAACGCGGTGCAACCTCGACCACCACGACCTGTCCCTCGTCGGTCACGGTGAGGCGACGCACACCCACGCCGCCAAAGAGAAACGTCTGCATGATGGGCACGGACACATAGCCGATGTGTGTATCCGGTATGAATTCGCCCAGGCGGGTGATGGCCAGGTGGAATTCCAGGTCGTTGCTGGCTTGCTGAATGGCGGGCGTGATCTGCCGGTAGATTGTCTCCCAGTCCAGCTTCTTCTCCGCGGTAAAGGGGTACGTGACGGCGGTGCGCTGATAGAGCGTTTCCCAGGCGTCTACATAGCTCATCGCCGAGTAATCGTTGAGACCGCCGAAACTCTCCACGATCGGCAGGTCGGCGTGAGTCTCGCGCGAGATGGTGAACGGCTCGCTTTCCAGCGAAACGACACTCCAGCCGGCAGGCAGAGACATCAGCGGATCGTCGGCAGTGAAAGCCGCGCCGTCTGACCCAAAGCCGGCGGGGAATAGTTCGCCCTTGCCCTCCGACCAGACCAGGACGTACCCGCCGATAATGTCGAAGGTCAGCGGTTCCAGGCGGGCCGAGAGGGCGAGCGGCGTCTCGCCACGGTTCAGGTACTCGTCGCCGCGAAACTCGATGAACACAGTGGGCGCGAAGACCTGCACCGCAGCGGGCGAAGCAGAGTCCCCGTCGAAATCGAGGCGTTGCCCCGTGGGCACAGTGGGCAGAGCGATGGTGTACTGGCCGCGGGCAATATCGCCCTGCAACGTGCCCAAGACCTGCGTATCTTCGGTGGGTTGAAAATCGAAATCGCGCAGGACCTGCCCGGACAGATCGTAGAGCACAACGCCCACCTGTGCGCCGATAGTGGGGTAGATCGGATTGGTCGTGGCATAGGTGCCGGTGATCAGGCGCGGGCCGAGGGCGGTTTCCTGCGCGGCAGAGGGCATGGCCGCCGGTGCAAGCAGCAAGATTCCCATCACGATCCCGACAAGTGCCATGCGTCTCATAGAGCATCTCTCCTGCTATGCAGTCGTTCAGAATAGCTTATAACCCAAAGTTGGGCAGAAGGCCACAACTACAAGAGCGCGTGCCCAGGTTATCAGCGACCTCGCCTGACACGGGGGCGTTCACCTCATCCCCGTTTGGCACTGGCGCGCCTCGCTGCCCCTTTGTACGCATGGCTGACGGGACGAGCCAGGCGAAGCGACACTGGGAGTGAGGTAAAGCACCGTGTAGCAAACTGCCCGACACATTTTGCATGCACCCAACCATAACCGCAGACTGGCGCGGGCAGGGCCGCCGGTGTATAACACCCTTGTTGCCCATACCAGAGGTGGTCTCTTTACGTCCTATGAAAACGCCCCCTCACCTGTTACGCCTGTTGATCATCCTGAGCGTGGTCTACACCTCGATTTTCGGCGGGGTGGTGGAACAGGATGCCCTGATGCGCATCGTCCATCAGGTGAGTTTCACCGCCCTGCTGATCGCCTGGCTGCTGATTGTCTGGCGCGAGCGGCGGGCTTTCCCCGTCACTCCGCTCGACTGGCCATTGCTGGGGCTGGGGGCGGCTTGGACGCTGTCCGCTATCTTTTCGCGCCACCCGCGTATCAGTCTGGAATACGCTTGGCTGATCTGGGGAGTGATCCTGGCTTTCTACCTCATAGTTGATCTGATGCAGCGAGGCTCGCGCTGGCAATTGTGGATTTTCGAGGGGCTATTCCTGACAGGGGCGTTGTTCGTCGGCTTTGCTGCCGCCGAAATGGTGATGTGGTATTTCGGGATAGACATCTTACCGCAGTTCGCGCAGGGCTGGCCCCCTCTGTTCGGTTTCACTGTGCCGCCCATCATTCACGAAGTGTCGCTACCGCTGGGCTACAACAATCCGACTGGCGCGTATTGCCTGCTGATCATCCCCCTGGCACTGGCTGGCGCACAAACCGCGCCACGTCGTGATCTACGCTGGGGGCTGGGGGCGCTCGCCGTGGCGCTGATGGGGGTGGTGCTGGCGACTCGCTCGCGCGGCGCGATCATGGGATTGGCTGCGTTGCTGGGGCTGAGTCTGCTAGGGTGGCTGCTGCGCCCGTCGGTGCGTCAGCGGTTTCCGCGCCCCTTCCGGGCGTTGCTGGCCCCACGCCTGCTCATTGCCGGGGCCATCGCAGTAGCGGTAGTGGGCGCAGCCCTGGTGTTCGTGACGGTGATCCGCGCCCGTGACCCCAACAGCATCTCCCGCCTCGATCTGTGGGTGAGCGCGGTGCAGATCGTCGGCGACGACCCGCTCACCGGAGCCGGGCCACGGCTATTCAGTGGAGAGCGTCTGTGGCATCCTCACTGGAAATTCTCCCATTCCTACATGCCGCTCATTCACGCGCACAGCCTGTTGTTTCAGTGGTTGGCCGAGGGAGGGCTGGTGGTGCTGGTGCCCACCCTCTGGCTGCTGGATCAGCTACGGCGAACCTGGTGGCAAGCCTGGCAAACCGGCGATCGCATCCGCCGACGGCGACTGGAAGGCGCAGCCATAGCGTTGGCCGCGTATGCGACGCACAGCCTGGTAGATACCTTCTTGCAGGCGCAGATTGTCACGCCAGTGGTGATCATCGGCGCATATATCGTGGCTGGAGACAGACCGCGTCCGGAGCTACACCCCGCCAGGCAACAGCGACGGAGACGGTTAGTCGGGGCTGTGATTGCGCTGTTGGTCACGGTGCAGATCGTCTTCATTCCCCTGCACCGGGGACTCTGGCTGCACCGACAAGCTCTGGCCCGGCGGGCCGATGGTGATCTGACAGGAGCGTTGCAAGCCGAACGCGCTGCACAATCTGCCGACCCCTGGAATGATCTGTACCGCCTGCAAGAAGCGGTCATTCTGGGGGAGCTGGCCATGACCGTCCCACAGCCCTACCTTGATCAGGCCATCGCCGCCTTCGAAGACGCGCTGCAAGGCAGCACCACCTGGGATGTGGGCTGGCACAACTTGGCGGCGCTCTATGCGCAGGCGGGCCGTTTCGAGCAGGCCATTGCCGCCGAACAGAAGGCTATTGCCTGGAATCAGCTCAATGGGGGCTATTTCCTGAAACTCGGCCAGTACTACACTGCTGTCGGGCAACTGACCGAAGCACGGGCGGCCTACCTGGACGCACTGAAGACCTCGCCCTGGCTGGCCTCCTCGGCCTTCTGGACGGATCCGGCTTACCCAGAGCGGCGCGCCCTCCTGAGCGAAGCGGTGTCCAGCTTCCTGGTTTCCGATCCGGCTATAGCGCTGGACATTGCGGTCTATAGCGGGCAATATCAGGCTGCGCTCTTTGTGGCGCGTACGCAGCAGGCCGCCGAAGCGCCTGACTCCAGCGTCAAAGCCTGTCTGGCAGCGCTGTGGCCCTACGACTCCCACTCTTTGCCCTGCTGGGCCTGCTATGATCCGGCCTGGCGCGCCCCGAATGCGCTGGCTGCGGACTATATCGCCAAAGCCGAGTGGCTGCTGGGGCACGAGGGCAGCGCTGACGGTGAACTTTCGGCGGAAAAGGCAGCGCGGGCGGCTATCTTCCTCAGCGAGAACGAGGTCGGCTGGGGCTGGTACGTGCTGGCGCGGCTGGCCGAGCGTAGCGGCGCGGACGCGGACACAGTGAACGGCTATCTGAGCCGCTCCCTGCGCTATCCGCATGACTTCCGCTTTTCCTACGACACGACTGTCTTCACCCTGCACGCCGAACTGGATGTGTTGCCGCAGGCCCAAACTCCCCTTATGAGTCGTCAGGGATACGAGTCCTGGCTGCGCCTGGCTGCGCGGCACGAAGCGGCGGGCGACTGGCAGGAAGCCCGCGAGATTTACGAGCGTATCCTCGAACAAGACCCCTATGCCTGGGATGTTCAGGCGCACCTGGAACGGGCGCTGACGAGCGCCGACCCCTGAACAAAAGCTGCACAGTAGGTTGATCGTAAAACTGCTATACTAAGCGGCGAACGGTTTACGTGGACCGGAGTATGCAACCTCCGTAGGACGATGACGCGCCAGTTCAGCCTGCGCCTGGTATTGTTCCTGCTCTGTTCAGACCTGGCTCTGATGGTGGTGGCGTTGCTGCTGGCCACAGGTGCCCGCATGACGCTGCCCTTCGGCAAGGCCGCTCCTCCCTCGGTGTGGACTATTCCCTGGCCGGTGTACGTGCTCGGCCTGATCGTCTGGCTGGTGGTGTTCGTTGCGCTGGATGTATATCACCCGCGCCTGCTCACTCAGCCCGGCCTGGAATTGCTCAAAGCGCTCGGCGCGACCGTTTTCGCCTGGTTGATCCTGGCGGGGGTGCTCTATTTCAGCTTTCGCGATGTCTCGCGCCTGCAATACATTTACTTCCTGTTCTTCTGCCTAGCACTGATGATCGTGCACCGCCTGACTGTGTGGCAGATGTTGCGGCGGTGGGGCTATGCCAGCTGGCAACGCCAGGTGCTGATCGTCGGCACCGGCAGCATCGCCCGCGACATCGCCCGCGCCATTGACGAGCAGGAGTGGTCGGGGCTGGCGCTCGCCGGTTTTGTGGCCGATCACGCCAATAATTCCTCCGCCGCCGATCTGCCCATCCTGGGCACCCTGGCCGATGTGCCCGCTTTGGTAAAAGACCGCAACATCGCCGAGGTGGTGATCGCTCTGCCGCGCAACGGGGCCGACGGTCTGCTGCAATTCGTGCGGCAGTTGCAGTCGCTGCCGGTTAACATTCGCCTCATTCCAGACTACTTCGACATGGCCTTTCTGCGGCTGAGCATGGAGAACTTCGGGGGCATACCCCTGCTCAGCCTCAAAGAACCGGTGCTTGATCCGTTTCAGCGCGTAGTCAAGCGGGCATTCGACGTAGTGTTGACAACTCTGCTGCTGATCCCTGCGCTGCCGTTGATGGGGCTGATCGCGCTGGCGATCAAGCGCGACAGCCCGGGGCCAGTGCTATTCCGGCAGACGCGCGTAGGCGAGGGCGGGCGGCTGTTCACCATGCTCAAGTTCCGCACGATGGTTGTGGGGGCAGAAGCGTTGCAGGAAGCGGTGAATCAGCTTGACGAAGAGGGTCGCATCTTGCACAAACGCGCCGACGATCCGCGCGTCACGCGGGTGGGGCGCTGGCTGCGCCGTACCAGCCTGGACGAACTGCCGCAGTTGTTCAACATCCTGCGCGGCGAGATGTCGCTGGTGGGGCCGCGCCCGGAGATGCCCTGGCTGGTGGAGAAGTACGAAGCCTGGCAACGCAAGCGCTTCGAAGTGCCGCAGGGCCTCACTGGCTGGTGGCAGATCAACGGTCGTGCCGACCGGCCCATGCATCTGCATACTGAAGATGATCTGTACTATATTCGCAACTATTCGGTCTGGCTCGATCTGAAAATCCTGTGGAAGACGGTTCAGGCGGTGTTGCTGCGGCGCGGCGCTTTCTGAACTCCGGCGGAGACAGCCTATGTCGGCCCCTGCACCTTTTCCGCGCACCAACATCCTGGGCGTGGGAGTCAGCGCGATCAACCTGGATCAGGCGGTAGCGCAGATCGAGCGTTGGATCGCCGACCGCGCGCGCGAGTATGTGGTAGTCGCCTGTGTGAACGACATCATGCACGCGCACCGCGACCCCGCCCTGCGCCGCATGACCAACGCAGCGGGCATGGTCACGCCGGATGGGATGCCGCTGGTTTTCCTGAGCCGCTGGTTGGGGCACCCGCACGTGGATCGCGTCTATGGCCCAGACCTGATGCTGGCCGTCAGCGCTATGATGGCCCGGCGCGGCTACCGCAGCTTCTATTATGGCGGGGCGAAGGGCGTGCCAGAACAGCTCGCGGCGGTGTTGACGGCGCGTTTCCCCGGCCTGATCGTCTCCGGAACATATTCGCCGCCCTTCCGCCCGCTGACCTCTGCGGAAGATGAGGCTATCGTCGCGCAGATCAACGCCGCCGAGCCGGATGTAGTGTGGGTGGCGCTGGGCTGCCCCAAGCAGACGGTGTGGATGGCAGAGCATCGCGCCCAACTCAACGCGCCGGTGCTGATCGGCGTGGGGGCGGCGTTTGACTTCCACACGGGGCGCATTCCCCAGGCTCCGCGCTGGATGCAGCGGCGCGCTTTGGAATGGCTGTTCCGCCTGAAAACAGAACCGCGCCGCCTGTGGCGACGCTATCTGATCTACAATCCGCTCTTTGTGTGGTATATGCTGCTTCAGCTTGCTGGATTGCGCCGCGTCCCCCTGGAGGGTCTGCCCGAAGAATGATTCGGCGCGGGCGCGCCTCAGGACGACAGGCCCTGCATCCCAAACTCCAGCTCCACCAGCCCCACGCGAATCCTGTCGCCGGGCGAGAGCGCGCGCCGTTCGCCCAACGTCAGCGGCTGCCCGTTGAGCAGAGTGGGGTTGCGCTCGTTGAGCGCTTCCAGGTAGTACGTCCCGCCCCGCTCGGTGATCTGCGCGTGACGGCGCGAGACAGTGCGCCCCTCGGCCAGGGTGCTGACATCTACCGCCAGCGCCTGGGCAGTGATGGGGTTGGCCGCATCGGGCCGCCCGATGATTGCCGGTTGCCAGTCAATGGTGAACACCTGCCCGGAGGCTGCCTCGCGCAGGAAGGCGCGCCCCGGCTGACTGACCGGCTCGAAGTACTGACCGCCGCGGGCGATCACCCGTTGATCCAGGCGATGTCGGTCGCGGGCGAAGACCAGTTCTGCACCTGTCTGCAAACCGAGCTGCTCCATGGTACGGTCGAGTGGGAGCGGCTCGCGCTGCCCGGCCAGGGTCAGGCGATAGCCGGCGTCTAGCAGGTTGAACTCGCGCCGAATCTCCTCGATGAGCGCGCGCACGGTCAGGTTGGCGCGCACCGACACTTCCTGGCGGCGATCCGCTTCGTCGAATAGCTCGGAGGTGATGGTCAGGATGACGCGATCCATGGCTTCCTCTGTAGCGTTGTGAGTGACGAGCTATGAGTCATGAGTTATAGCCGCACTGCGAGAGTTGCTCTGCCAGATGTCCTTCGCTCAAGACCCCTCACTTCGCCGGCGCGCCGGTCTTCTCGGCGGCTTCAGCCGGTTCTGGTTCGGGCGGCGGGTTGATCTCGATATACCAACGGGCGCGCTGCGGGTAGTGACTGGCGATCTCGGCCACCCAGCGATCCAGCGACCCTTCCAGATCGCTTTCGTCGTGCGGGATGGCCGTCTGGATCAGCGAGAGCCGCCCGGCCTTGACCACATAGCCGCGCCCTGGCGGGAACTCGTCTCCGCCGCCGCGCACGCGCCCGCCCAACGCACTGGGCGCGTCGGACGAATCCAGCCCCAGGCCATAGCGCGGCGCGACGACCTGTTTGACCAGATCGTCCATCGAGCGCATGATGCTCAGCGAGCCGCACAGCACGACGTGCAACCCCTCCGGCCCATACTTGCGAGCGAGTTCGGCCAGGTCGCGGTATTCGGTGGCGCGGGTGGCCGGGCCAAGCACGTTGGTGAAGTCGTCGTAGTTGTCGGCGATGACGAAAATCTCCGGCCTGGGCAGGTCGGGCGGGCGGGCGCTGTACTCGTATTGCAGGTTTTTGAGCACCTGCGCCATGCCCTCTTTTTCCGATACTGTCGCCAACACATGCGGCAGATCGCCCAGGGTGTGCTTGCCACCATACTTGAAGAAGCGCTGCTGAAAGTCAATCAGCACCATCGCCACGCGCTCTGGCGGGTAGCTATGAGCCAGGGCCATCACCCACGAGCGCAGCGCAGTGGTCTTACCACACAGTGGCGGGCCGATGACGATGAAATGAGGGCCGCGCTGTTGCAGGTCGAGCAGGGCGGGTTCCAGGTTGAGGTCTTCCACGCCCAGGATGGTCTGCACGCGCTCCGGCCCCTGGCCCAGCGGAGGTAATAGACTGCGCAGCGGGATGATCTCGCGCAGCACGTCAATGCCTTCGGGGCGCTTGCCCGACCAGGCGCTGGCCAGCAACTGCGCGAATTGCTCCAGTTTGACCGTCTCGTCCAGCCCTTCGGCCTCTTCTTCTTCGGTGATGCCTACCGGCAAGGCCGTCTGGAATTCGAGCGGGTTGCGTTCTACCGAGACGAAGCCGCGCCCCGGAATGTCGTCAATGCCCGGCACGCCACGCCCCACGATGTTGGCGTATTCGGCCTTGTCCGCCAGCTTGAGCGTGAGGCGCTCGGTGAACAGACTGTAGAGCTTGCCCGGCAGCGCGTTGGACTGATCGGCGGTGACCACCAGGTGCACGCCATAGGCGCGTCCCTCGCGGGCAATGCCGATCAGCGACTCCATCAGGTTCTCGTAGTTCTCTTTGAACTCGGCGAAGTTGTCCAGCACCACCAGAATCGCCGGAAGCACCTTGTCGGGGTTGTTGGCGTTATAGGTGCTCAGGTTGTCGGCGCGCGCCTGGCTGAGGATGCGGTTGCGCTCCTCCAGGATGCTTTCCAGGCGGCGCAACAGGCGTTGCACGCGCTCTTCTTCCGACGGCAGGATCGAGGCGGCGCGGTGCGGCAGCGCTTCCAGCACGTCCAGGCCGCGCCCGCCAAAGTCCAGGATATAGACGTGCAGTTCGTCCGGCGAGTGAGTGGCGGCCAGGCTGGTGATCACCGTGCGCAGGAAGGTCGTCTTGCCCCAGCCCGACGCGCCGAAGATCACGGCGTGGCCGCGCGTCAGGTCGAGCGTCAGGCGCAGACGCTCGGCGCGGATGGGGTTGTCAATGAGGCCCACGGGCGCGCGCATGGCCTCGGTCGCCCAGTTGATGCCGCGCCAGCCGCCCCGCCCTTCCAGCCAGGCCAGCACCGCCGGATTGAGCGGCAGCAGCGGGTCGGCCTGGTCTTCGCCCTTGATCTGCGTGGCGTGCAGAGGCAGGTAAGCGGGCAGGGGATCGGGCCAGGGCTTGCGTTGTTTGGCTACGTCGGGGTTGTCCTCGGCCAGACGATGCATGATCTCCACCAGCACGTCGGACAGCGCTGGCGCTTCCTGCAACGGCCCCGCCGGACGCGCCTGGGCGGCGGTGCGCTTCTGTCGGTTGAGCCAGATCACCGGCGGCTCGGCGTCAATCTGCGGGCCGGTGTAGGGGCCGCCCGCCCGCGCGACCTGCATCAGTTCGACATTCTCGTTGCCCACCTGCAAATAGGCGCGACCGGGGATGTTGGGCGGCAGGAAGGCGGCGTCGGAGCGGCGCAGCAGTTCGCGGCTGTCTTCCATCGTCTCGACGCGCAGGCAGATGCGGAACTTCATGTTGGCGCGCATCTGATCGGTGACCGCGCCCGCCGGGCGCTGCGTGGCGGTGATCAGCGAGACGCCGAGCGCGCGCCCCAGACGGGTGATGCTATCGAGCTGCGCCTTGAAGTCCGGATTCTCCTTCACCATCTCGGCGAACTCGTCCACGATGATGAACAGGAAGGGGAACGGTTCGTGCGTCAGATGCAGCCCCTTCTGGCGATAGTGCACGATGTGCTTGACATTGGTATCGGCGATCAGCTTGCTGCGCCGGTTGAGTTCGGAGCGCAGCGCGGTGAAGGTGCGCACCCCCGCCGTGCCCTGCAGGTTGGTGACGATGTCCACGCAGTGCGGCAGCGTGCGAAACGGTTCGAAGGCCGCGCCACCTTTGTAGTCCACCAGCACGAAGTTGACCACGCTGGGGTCATACTTGATGGCCAGCCCGACGATCAGCGTCAGCAGCAATTCGGACTTGCCGGAGCCGGTCGTGCCAGCGATCATGCCGTGCACCCCGTCGCCATCCGCTGAGAACTTGAGTTCGCGCACCTTGTTGCCTGGCATCAGGCCAATCGGCACGCTCAGCCATTCGGCGTTTTCCGGCTGCCGGCTGCGCCGCCAGTTGTCCAGGATGGGGATTTGTTCGACGGTCTCGACAGCGTTCATCTCCAGCAGGTTGACAGCGGTGGCCAGGTCTGCGCCGTAGGTGGTGCGCACGGCCAGTGGAGCCAGCTTGCGGGCGAAGTCGCGCTCGGCGCGGACGGCATCCAGTTGATCCGCCGTGCCCACATAGCGCAGCGTATTGACGCCTACCTCGGCGTAGCGGAAGGCCACGCGCCCGTTTTCCACGCGCTCGACCTCGATCAGCGCCCGGCAATCGCTGGGGATCAGGCTGCGGTCGGGCACCAGGAAGACAATAGACGCGCCCAGCCGTGGCCCCTGCGTGAGCAGGATCGAGACGGCGGCCTCGGCCTGCACCTCGGCCAGCGGTGAGTTCTCGCCGAAGCCGTCCATGCCGTCCACCACCACCAGTAGATGAGGCAGGGTGGGATCAGTGCTGTTATCCCGGTCGGCCAGGCGCAATTGCCGCCGTTCCAGTTCCACCTGCAGGTCGTCCCAGAAGCGGCGGACTTTGTCCCTGGCAAAACAGAGCTGATCGCCCGTGCCCTGCTGATTGCGCGACGTGTTGCAGTGCGGCAGCCAGCGCGCCCACTCCCACTCCGCGCGTGCCTCTGGCGAGCCGACCACATAGAGCCGCGCGTCGGTGGGCGCGTGGAAAGCGGCATAGTGCGCCATCATGGCCCGCACAAAGTGATAGGTCTCGGCGCGGTGTTTGCCCGCAATGCCCAGGGCGAAGCGCGCTTCGGCCCCCTTCATGGCCGGGCTTTTGCGCGCTTCCTGTCCATCTTCTTCGTCTTCCTGGGCAGTATGCAGAGCGTCGGGTTTTTCGTACTGGCGCAGGGGGATGGTGATCGGCACGTCGGTGACAAAGCGCGAGTCTTCCTGGAGCTTGAGCGCGTCTTTCATCAACGGCGAATCTTCGTCCGCCGCGCCAGTGCTGAGCACATAGCGCACCGTGGAGGGGCGCGTGCCGATGCCCAGGCGGATCACGCCGAAGTCGCTATCGGTTGTGCGCCGCTCCCACAGCCGCAGCCCGTTGACCCTGTTCTGGCGGTCGCTGGCGATCTGTAGCACGGTGTCCGGTTCGGGGTAGTTGTACAGGTAGAAGCGGCGCTGAATGTCGTGCGACGCGCTCATTTCTTTGCGCAGCTCGCCCAATCGCTGGATGTAGGCGCGTTTCTTCTCCGCTTCTTCACGGGCGGCGCGGGCAAAGGCGATCAGCGCGACCGTCGTCGAGGCGACGACCGATAAGCCCATGGGGATCAGCAACAACAGGCTGCGCCCCTGGCCGCTGGCGCTGACAATCACATAACCGATGATGGTGATCATCGGCAGCGCGACCTGAATCAACTGCTGACGGCTGCCCGTTTCCGAACTGGGTGGGGAAGGGATCGTCACCTCGCCATAGGGTAGTTCGGGCTGAATGCGGGGGGGACGGTTGGTGAACTCAGGCATGGGGCAGCTCTCCGGAACTGGCGGAGCAGTAATGATTAAGCCCATTATACAACAGGCTGAGGTCGAATGCCGGATTTTGAAATAGCGTTTGACACAAATCCGAGAACGCTGTACCTTAACTGATGAAGGGGGCCATCCCGCCTTTTTCGCGTCCGTCACGTCTCTGGCGTGAGCAGAGTCCCGCCAGAGACTGCGCACAGGGAGCGAGGCTGTGAAGCGTATCTGCACGGTCTGCCAGCGCGTGTCCGTTGACGGCAATCTGTGGTGCCAGGAGCCGGACTGCCCGGCAGGCAACATGCCGCTGATCTTCGACTATGGCGAATGGCTGGGCGACATCAAGATCGTGCGCCTGTTGCGCGTATTGCGCACGGCAGCCCTATACGAAGCCGAGCGCGACGGGCAGCCGGTGTTGTTGAAGGTGGCGCACCCTGGTTGCCAGGACCTGCTGCGCCGCGAAGCGCGCGTGTTGTTGGGGTTGTCGGCGCAGCAACACCCCATGTTACCGGTATTGTTGCCCGCCTACCGTCAACTGGACCTCCGGCAGCGCCCCTATGGCAAGACAGTCTTTCGGGACGAGAGCAAGTATTACGAAGTGTTCGCGCACGTCGAAGGGGAGTTCCTGCGCGACCTGCTGTTGCAGAACCCGCAGCCGTGGTATCAGCACGCGGCCTGGCTGACGATCAGCCTGGCCGATGCGATTGCCTTCATGCATCTGAAGGGCAACGCGCTGCACCTCAATCTGAATCCAGATGCCATCTATGTCCGCATGGACAAAGAAGGCATTCCGCGCCCGCTGCTGCTCGACCTGGGGCTGCTGGGCGAACCAGGGGGCGTTGACCCAGACTGGGTGCAGAAGTTCGCCGTGCCCGCCTATACGCCGCCGGAACTGATCGCCCGCGACGGGCCGGTGGGGTATGCTGCCGATGTCTACGGATTGGGACTATTGCTCTATGAAATGCTGGCGGGGCATCCGGCGTTTCGTTTCGCTCAGCGCAAGGATGCCGACGTGCGCCAGGAAGTGGTGGGGGGGGCCATCGAACCTCTGGAACGCACCGACCTGGCCGAGGACATTCAGCAGATCGTGCATATGGCCATTCAGCGCGCGCCGGAGCAACGTTACCAGGACGTGCGCGCCTTTGCCAAGCTGCTGCGCACCAAGTTCGGCGAAGTCCCGCCGGAAAAGAAACGCTCCATCAACCGACGCATCCTGATCGCGGTGGTCCTGCTCGCCCTGGCGACGGTCGTGTTGATCATGCTCTCGGCGTTGCTGGGCTGAAAAACACTGGCGCTCCTCCCGTTTGGGCGAGCGCCAGTCGCGGTCTTGTGCGCACAGGGCACAGTCTAGACGAAACGCTGCGAGCCGGAATAGTCCCCATCGCGCAGGCTGATGATCGCCCCGACAAGGTCCAGGCTCAGCTCTTCGCAAGTTGCCGCCAGGCGATCCACGTTGGGTTTGATCCCTTCCAGATAGTGCGCCAATGCCATATTGCCCACCAGCCCCAGGAAAGCCGAGGCTTTCAGGATGGCAATGGCTACTTCGAGCGCCCGGCTCACCGCCTGCAACGTGTCGGCAGAGTTTCTGAATCCGTCGGCCATACGCTGCACGGCGTCATAATCCATGGATACTTCGGCCATATCATCCTCCTTCTTAGGTCTCTTGATATGCGCTCCGCCGTGGCGCTGGCGCTAGAAGATCGAGTCGAAGATGTCAGTGACCTGGCCGACGACGTTGAAGACATCGTTATCGGCCTGCTGGACAATGTCCAGCGCCGAGGTAATGCCGCCGCCAAAACCCGTGATGGACGCGATCAGGGCCATGATTTCGGGGATCAGGCGCGTCTGCACTTCCTGGATGAACGCCTGCGCGCCCTGGCCCGTCCAGGCACCGCCCACGATGGGGTTCATGCCGTTGCGGATGCCCCCGGCGACCTCTTCCACCAGGTTGGCCTGCTGGATCACCTGGTTGACCACATCCTGTACATCACCCATGACACAGCTAAAGATCGACATGGCTCACCTCGCTTTAGCCCTTGAACCGGCTGGCGGCTTCCGTGTCGCCATCGCGCAGGTCAACCAGCGCGCCGTACACGTCCATCGAAAGTTCTTCCAGTTTGTCTTGCAAGGCTGCGATCCGCGAATTGAGATTGTTGCGCAGCGCCTGGGCAAGTGCGTCGCCCCCCCGACCCAGTAGAGCGCCGTCTTCCAGCCTGGAAGCGATATTCTGCATGGAACGCCGCAGGTCTTCCATGTGCTGAGCGCCCTCACGGAAGAGGCGGGCCATATCTTCCATCAGGTCATAATCCATTTGTACGTCTGGCATAGTGACCTCCTTGTCGTTGGCGCGAGCTTAAGCGCGCCCACTCCCGACTCCGTCAACGTCGCCCAAAGAGCGAGCTGGCTTCCTGCTCGGCCTGCGAGACGATGTTGCTGATCTGACGGACGGCGTTGCCCGCATCTTCCAGGGCGCGCGCCAGACGCTGCAAGCCCGGCTCGACCAGATCGTGCATCTCGTTGTAAAAGGCATCGGCTCCGCGCCCGATCCAGCCCCCGCTCTCCAGTTGGCCTACCAGGTTCATGATCTGGGTGGTGAGCTGCTCGACGCCCGCTGCTTCTTGCAGAAACTCATTGCTGATGGCGGCCAACTCGTCGTAGTCGGCCTGAATCTTCCCCATGAAAGGCATATCAACCTCCCTTTGCGATTCTCTGATGCGCGATCTCGCGGACTACCTTCGCGCAGTTGTCAGGCAGAGATGCCCTGCCCGAAGGTGCAAATGTGACGTCTGGCCCATCCCTCCTTTGTGTAACTATCCGGCATGACTGAGTTCAGTGTAGGAAAATTGACAATAGTCTGTCAAGCGGGCAGCTGTAAAAAAGTTGATGTTTTCTAGTAAAGATCGGGGCGGCTGACTGTGCCCGCCCATCCAGGGAGAGGGCAAGCGCCTCTGGCCCTTGTCCGCCAGCCCCGCGCTGCGGGCGAAGGGGAGCGCCTGGGCGAGAGAAAGTAAGTCCCCTCGTCCACAGCGTTGGGAGAGGGGATTGAGGGGTGAGGGGAGACTTGTGGGTAATGCATAGCCCCCGCTCGGCGCTCGCGCGAGGCTGGGGGTGAGGTAAAGCGGCAAGCGGTTTGATGCAATCTTCCTGCCCAGAAGACACCCCGGTTGGGCATGGTCTAAACTTTTTGTTATACTGCTGATTGCCGAGTGATCAAGATCACATTGCCTGTGGGGTTACTCATGGACGCGCATGATCTCTCCGGCCAGGTGTTGGGCCAATACGAATTGCAGGAACTGCTTGGTCGGGGCGGCATGGGCGCGGTCTATCGGGCCTATCAGCGTGCGCTCAAGCGCGCTGTGGCCGTCAAGGTGTTGCCCGCTGCACTGGCTGCCGATCCTGACTATGTCGCCCGCTTCACCCGCGAAGCGGAAACAGCGGCGGCCCTGGAACACCCGCATATCATCCCCATCTACGACTACGGCGTGGAAAGTGGCACCAGCTACATTGTCATGCGCCTGCTGACGGGCGGCACGCTGGCCGACCGCATGGCGCAGCGCCAGGCCACCGGCAGACCGTTGCCGTCGCTGGGCGAGATCGCGCGGTTGCTCAGTCAGGTCGCCGACGCCTTCGACTATGCGCATCGTCAGGGTGTGATCCACCGCGACATCAAGCCCAGCAACATCATGTTCGACAACCAGGGCAACGCCTTTCTGGTGGACTTCGGCATTGCCAAGCTGCTCGAACACACCAGCGCTCTGACTGCCACCGGCGCGGTCGTCGGCACGCCGCTCTACATGGCCCCCGAACAATGGCGCGCCGAGCCGCCCACGCCAGCCACCGATCAGTACGCGCTGGGGGTGACGATCTATCAGTTGCTCACCGGTCAGGTGCCCTTCCAGGCCCCGACGCCCTACGGGCTGATGCACAAGCATCTCAACGAACCACCCCCGCCGCCGCACCTGTTGCGGCCCGATCTCCCTGCGGCTTTGGCAACGACGCTGACGCGGGCGATGGCCAAGTCTCCCGCCGACCGTTTCCCCACGGTGACGGCCTTTGCCCAGGCTTTCGCCCAGGCCAGCGCAGGCCAGCCGCACGACGAGGAGACTCAATTCTTCACCGCCCCGCTGGAACTGCGCCCAACGCCAGCGCGTTTCACCCCCACCCCGTCGCGCCCCCCATCTCCGCCGCCCTCTACGCCGGGCCGCACGCCGCCCGCGCCCCACCCTGCGAAGGAGGCAGCCCGACGCGGGCGGGTTTCGCTGGTATGGGGCGCGCTGGTGCTGCTCATGGCGGTTGTGGTCGCCGCGGGAGTGTTAGTCCTGAGAGGTGGGGAAAAGAGAACACCAGCCGGTACGCCGTCTCCCTCGCCCACTGCAATCGCTGCTGCGCCGGGCCAGACGCCGACCGTCGCGGGCGGGCTGGTCGTGTTGGCGACCGAGACGTCCACTTCCTCCGCCAGCCCGTCCCCCGCTGCGACGACTGTTGCGCCGGGCCAGACGCCGACCGTCGCGGGCGGACTGGTGCTGCAGGTGACGGAAACGCTGGTTTCGCCCGAACCTGTTGCGAGCGCCACCCCCTCTCCAACGGCGACCGACACCAGTACACCGACTCCGTCCCCTTCGCCAAGCCCAACGGTCACGCCGACCGACACGCCTTCGCCGCGCCCGACCGACACGCCCACGCCCGATATCGCCGCCACTACTCAGGCGCTGGTAACCGAGCGGCTGACGCAGACAGCGTTGGCCTGGACAGACACGCCCACACCCGACCTGGCCGCGACGGTCGAGGCGCTGGCCATCGCCGCGCTGACGGCGACCGCTAAAGCCTGGACAGATACCCCTACGCCCAGCGCCACACCGACCGCCACCCCCTCCCCAACGCCTACTGCTATGCCTTCGGCCACGCGCACCCCTACGGTCACGCCGTCGCCGGAGCCGAGCTTCACACCAGGGCTGCCGGTCATCTTTCCTCCGCCGCCTGAGGCCACGTTGATCCCTGCGGGCAGCGCCAACCGCGCCTGGACACCCATCGTGGGCGATTATCGGGGTATCTCTGTGGTTGCCGTGCCGCCAGGGTGCTTCCTGATGGGCAGCGAGGAAGGAGACGCAGACGAGAAGCCGGTGCGTCAGGTGTGTCTGAGCGCCTATTGGATCGGACAGACGGAGGTGACCAACGCCCAATATGCCGCCTGTGTCAACGCGGGCGCGTGCGCACCCCCGCGCGACCGCACAGCCTTCGACAACCCGGCCCTGGCCAACCATCCGGTAGTGTGGGTGTCGTGGTTCGACGCCGCCGCCTTCGCCGAGTGGATCGGCGCGACGCTGCTCAGCGGGGCACAGTGGGAATACGCGGCGCGAGGGCCGGAGGGCTGGGTCTATCCCTGGGGCAACACCCCGCCCGATTGTGCCCTGGCCAACCTGACAGGCTGCACAGGCGATGCACAGCCCGTCGGCAGCTACCCCGCCGGCGCGTCGTGGGTAGGTGCGCTCGATTTGGCCGGCAACGTCTGGGAATGGGTGGCTGACTATTACGGGCGCGACTATTACGCCTCACTGACCGACGGAGCGCGCGATCCCTCCGGCCCGCCCTACAGCAACATGCACAATGTGCGCGGCGGTTCGTGGCACGACGAAGCGCGCTATGCGCGGGCGTTCTACCAGGGCGGCAACTATCCGGACTATGCCATTGGCGTGCTGGGTTTCCGCATTGCCCTCCCCGCTGGCGCGGGCGGCGGGCAACCGCCCACCGCCATACCCCCGACCCTGGTGCTGCCCTCGCCGACGCCGTTCGTGCCGCCGACCGTCACCCCCGCTGGCCCGCCGACAGCCACGCCTTTCGGCGGTGGCGCGGGAGAGATCGCCTTCGTGTCGGAGCGCGACGGCAACCGCGAAATCTACACCATGAATGTGCAAAGCGGCCTGACGCGCCGCCTGACCAACAACTCCAGCAACGATCGCGACCCGGCCTGGTCGCCAGAGAGCGGGCGCATCGCTTTCTACTCCGACCGCGACGGCAATAACGATCTCTACGTCATGAATGCCGATGGGAGTGACGTGCGCAACCTGAGCCGTCACCCCGCCAACGAGTATCACCCCACCTGGTCGCCGGATGGCACGCGGCTGGCCTTTGCGTCCGACCGCGATGGGAGCAGCGAAATCTACGTGATGAACGACGACGGGACCAACGTGCAGCGCCTGACCGGCCCAGGGTCCAATAGCGGCAGTCCGGCCTGGTCGCCGGATGGCACGCGCATCGCTTTCAATTCCTCGCGCTCTGGTGACGAAGAGATTTACGTCATGAATGCGGACGGCAGCAATGTGGTGCGCCTGACGTTCAGCCCCGGCCACGATGGTTTTCCGGCGTGGTCGCCAGACGGGACGCGCATCGCCTTTCAGTCCAACCGCGATGGACAGTTCGACGTATACGTCATCAACGCCGACGGTTCGGGCGAACGCCGCCTGACGACGACGCCATCGAACGACTGGTGGCCGGAGTGGTCGGCGGACGGGACGCAGATCGCCTTTATCTCCGACCGCGACGGCGTCGGCGCGATCTACCTCATGCTGGCCGACGGTAGCAATCCGCTGCGCATGACTCCCACCAACTCGTGGAACGACAGTCCGTCGTGGCGGCCCGCGCCGGGGTTGGCGGCACGCGGCGTGCCTCCGCCCACGCGCTGAGGGCCATATCTCATGGTTGGGACAGGAGTTGAACCGCCAGGACGCCGAGACCGCAAGGGGGAAGATGACAGAAGCTCTGTGTCATTCTCTGCGACCCCTGCGCTCTCAGTGAACTCAGGTAGAGACCGTTTGAAACCTCACCTCCCGGCTCCCCCTGCATGGAGGGGTGAGCCAAACCGGCGGCTTTGCAGAGTTTTCCTGAAGATCAGTTCTATGGTGAGTTCTGCTCCCCGTCCCAAATGCGTTCTCGCCCGTCGGGCGATTTGCCGCCGGACGGGTGATCCCGCCAAAATAGGGTAAACGCCGTCGCGCAGCACCGATCGTCCGTCCGCCGCAGGGCGGGAAAGAGACGGAGGCGACCATGCCGGGCGAAGTGTTCATCTCCTACGCGCGCGAAGACACCGACTTCGTGCGTCGCCTGCACGACGCACTGGCCGCGCATGGCCGCGACGCCTGGGTGGACTGGGAAGATATCCCCCTCTCAGCAGACTGGTGGCGCGAAATCTGCGCGGGCATTGAGGCAGCGGATGCCTTTGTGTTCGTCATCAGTCCAGACTCGGCGCGTTCGGTGACCTGTTTCAAAGAAATTGATTACGCCGCGCAACACCACAAACGCATCATGCCGGTGCTGTACCGCCCCATCACCGAGGAGGCGGACGAAAAGCGTCTGCACCCGGCCATCAACGCCCACAACTGGGTTTTTATCCGCGAAGAGGATGACTTCGACAGGGCTTTTGGGGCGTTGCTCGATGCGCTGGACACCGACCTGGCTTACGTGCGCGAGCACACGCGCCTGCTGGTGCGCGCGCGCAACTGGCAAGACCGCCGCCGCGACCGCAGCCTCTTGCTGAGCGGTAATGCGCTCAAAGAGGCCGAAGAGTGGCTGGCCGCGGGCCTGGCCAAGCAGCGCAACCGACCTACCGATCTGCATATTGAGTACATTCAGGCCAGCCGCCGCGCTCAGCGCCGCCGCCAACAGCGCAATGCCGTGATCAGCGCCGTAGTCACTGTGATCGTGGCGCTGCTGGTGCTGTCGCTGGTGCTGTACGTCCGCGCCGAAGACGCCCGTCAGCGCGCCGACGCCAACGCCGCCGAAGCGCTGGTCGCCCGTCAGGCCGCCGAAGAGGCCCGCAACCGCGCCCAGGCCATCGGTCTGGCGGCGCAGGCGCAGCTCGAATTGTTCGGCGCGTATCCGGAACGCGGGGTGCTGCTGGCGTTGGAAGCGCTGGAGCGCCTGCCCTACGTCTGGCAGGCCGATCGCGCCCTGGGGACGGCGGTGCAGGCCAGCCGGGCGCGGCGTATCCTAGGCGGACATACCGGCGCGGTGCTGCGCGGGGTCTGGTCGCCGGACGGGGCGCGCATCGCCACCGCCGGAGCTGATAACACGGTAGCCCTGTGGGAAGCCGCCAGCGAGCCGGAGCCGCTCTCCCGCCTGGTGGGGCACACCGCCGCTGTTTCTGGCGTGGCCTGGTCGCCCGACCGATCCCGTCTGGCGACTGCCAGTTGGGATCGCACGGCGCGCGTGTGGAACGTGGCGACCGGCGAACCGCTGCTCACGCTGGTCGGGCATACGGACTGGGTGACCGACATTGCCTGGTCGCCGGACGGGGCGCAGATCGCTACCGCGGGCGCGGATTCCCTGGTGATGGTCTGGGATGCCCGCACGGGCGCGTTACTGCGTACACTGAGCGGGCACACGGCCTGGGTGAGCAGCGTGGCCTGGTCGCCGGATGGAAGCTTGCTTGCCAGCGGCAGCCGCGACAACACGGTGCGTCTGTGGAATGCCGCCAGCGGGGAACTGCTGGCCGTGCTGGAAGGGCACAGCGGCGCGGTCAACCGCGTGGCCTGGTCGCCGGACGGGGCGCGCCTGGCTACGGCCAGCGCCGATGAGACGGCGCGGGTGTGGAACGTCGGCGCGGCAGTCAATCAGCCGGATAGGGCGCTGTCGGCGCTCGGCAGCGCCGAACAACTGGTTTTGAGCGGGCACGTGAACGCCGTCACCAGCGTTTGTTGGTCTCCGGATGGGGCGCGCCTGGCTACTGCCGGGCGCGATCGCGCTGTCTACGTCTGGGATGCGGCCACGGGCGAATTGCTCTTCGCCGTGCGCGGGCATTCCGACGATGTCAACGATGTGGTCTGGTCGCCAGACGGCGCGCGCCTGCTCACCGCCGCCGACGACGGCAGCGCGCGCCTGTGGGACGCCCGTCCGGACAGCGCCTTGCTCACCCTGCACCATGCGGATTGGGTCAATGGGGCGGCCTGGAGTGCGGACGGGACGCGCGTCCTCACCTGGTCGCGCGATGGCATGGCGCGTCTGTGGGACGCCAGCACCGGCGACGTACTGCTCACGCTGGCCGGGCACGAAGGCTGGATCACCGGCGCGAGTTGGTCGCCGGATGGTGCGCGGGTGCTCACCTGGTCGTGGGATAACACCGCTCGCGTATGGGACGCCGTCACCGGCGCACTGTCGTTCACCCTGTCTCACAGCGGGCGTGTCAATGGGGCGGCCTGGAGCGCCGACGGCACGCGCCTGCTCACCTGGACGGGCGATGGGCAGGTGCGCATCTGGTCGGCGGCGGATGGCTCGCCCGTCTTCGTCCTGACTGACCTGGGCGGCGAGGTGAGCGCCGCCGCCTGGTCGCCCGACGAAACGCGCCTGCTCGTTGCCGTGCGGCGCACGGCGACCGTCTGGGACATCAGCGGTGCAACGCCCGTCAGCGTGCTGACGCTCAGCGGGCATACTGGTACGGTGGAGTACGTCGCCTGGACGGCGGACGGCGCGCGCCTGATCACCGCCGGGCGCGATGGGACGGTGCGCCTGTGGGATGCTGACACTGGCGCTGAGGTCATGACTCTGTCGGCACATGGCGGGGCTGTGCTCAGCGTGACGCCCTCGCCCGATGGCGCGGCGCTCTTGACTACTGGAGACGACGGCCTGGCCAGGGTCTGGGACGCCGCAACCGGCGCGTTGCTGGCAACCCTGGCGGGTCACACCGACGCCGTCAACAGCGGGGCATGGTCGCCGGACGGGAAGCGCATCCTGACCGCCAGCGAGGATCGCACGGCGCGCCTGTGGGACGCGACAACCGGCAACGAACTGCTGGTGCTGGAAGGACACGGCGACGGTCTGCGCAGCGTGGCCTGGTCGCCAGACGGCCTGCACAGCGTGACGGCCAGCAGTGACGGCACAGCGCGAGTCTGGCAGACCTGGCAGGCGACTGACGACTTGCTGCGCTATGCCAACGTCTGTTGCCGGGTGCGCGAATTGACCGCTGAGGAGCGGGCGCAGTTCAATGTACCCGCAGCTTCTGCCAATGAAGGGTAGGGCATGGAAAAGCGCTCCATTCCGGGCGCTTTATGGTAAACTCCAGGCTCCAGGCTCTACTCTAGACTCTAAGCTACCACACCATGAACGAAGACCTCATCCGCCAGGCAACAGCGTGGCTGGCTGCCGGGGAAAAAGTGGCCATGGCCACCATCGTGCGCATCCGCGGCTCGTCGAGCCAGCCACTGGCTTCGCGCATGTTCATCACCAGTCACGAACGCTTTGTGGGCGCAGTGAGCGGCGGTTGTGTCGAGACAGATGTCTATGAGGCCGCCCAGGACGTGCTGGCGGGCGACGGTCCGCTGATGCTGCACTACAAACATGTCGAAAACCCCCTCATCGAGATCGGGCTGAACTGCGAAGGGCAGATTGACGTGCTGGTCGAGTGCCTCGATGCGGCATTGTTGGAGCAGCTCACCGCTCCGCCGACGCGCGTCAATGTCACGCTGTGTTCGCCCAACGAGCCGCTACACCCCAGGCCAGTACATGCCAGCGTCTGGCCCGATGGCACTGCCTCGGCCAGCCTGCCCGATGAGGTGCTGCGCGATGCGCTCGCCGCGCTGGAAGGTGAGCGACCACAGACAGTGAGCTACCCTGGCGGGCGGGTGGCCCTACTGGAGCCAGTGTTACCGCCGTCTACGCTGCTGATCTTCGGCGCGGAGCAGATCGCTGTGCCACTGGTGCGTTTCGCCAAAATCCTGGGGTTTCGCACGGTAGTCAGCGACGCCCGCCCCGCCTTCGCCACGCGCGACAAATACCCCGACGCTGACGAGGTGCTGGCGCTGTGGCCACAAGAGGTGATCGCGCGGGTGGGCGTGGACGCGCGGACGTTCGTCGTCTCGCTCAATCACGAGCCGCGCTTCGAGGACGCGCTATTGCACGCGCTGGCCGGTCGTCGCATCGCCTATCTGGGCGCGATCGGCAAGCGTCAACGTGCCGTCGAGCGGGCCGAGCGGGCGCGCGCGAGCGGCTTCGATCTCGGTCAGCTCCCGCCCATTCATACGCCCATCGGCCTTGACCTGGGCGGCAAGTCACCGGAAGAGGTGGCGCTGAGCATCATCGCCGAGATTGTCGCTGTGCGTCACGGACGGTGCGGGAGCATGTTGAGCGCCGAGGGAGTGGGTAAGAATCCGTAAAATTCCTGGCGCGCAGCAAGCAGTGCCCCTACAGAACCGAATTTATGAATAGATCCGCCCCGTTCTCCCCATCTCTCGTTCGTATCCCATTCCCCTGCTTCATTGCGGTTTTTGTTTTCCATTCACGATCGGTTATACTCGCCCCGCCAGCGTTCGCCTCTTGCGTGCCGCACTGATGATTCGGCTTCCAACCTGCGGAGCAGAGCCAGACTACTCGCTGCGCCAGTTGTGCGCTCAAGTCCTTTGTCCGAGGGGGGGCTGTAGCGACCACAAGGGGACGCCATGTTTGACAAAGATTTACAGATCACGGTGATCGGGGCCGGGCATGGCGGCAAAGCCATGGCCGCTGACCTCGCTGTGCACGGTTATTCCGTGCGCCTCTATAACCGCACCTACCAGCACATTGACGTCATCGCTGCCCGCTGCGGGATCGAAGTCATCATGGAAGACGGGCAGCAGTTCTTCGGCAAAATCCGCGTGGTGACCAGCGACATAGCCCAGGCGCTCGATGGCGCACACCTGATCATGGTGGTTGTGCCTGCCTCGGCGCACCGCGACGTGGCCCTGGCCTGCGCCCCGCATCTACAGGATGGGCAGATCGTCATCCTCAACCCTGGGCGCACAGGCGGCGCGCTGGAATTCCGGCACATCTTGCAGCAGGAGGGCTGCACCGCGGATGTCATCGTCGCCGAGACAGAGACATTTCTGTTCGCCAGCCGCAGCAACGGCCCGGCGGAAGCGCGCATCTTCCGGCGCAAGAACTCCGTCCCGCTGGCCGCCCTGCCCGCCAGCCGCACCGCCGACGTGCTCAACGTGCTGCAAGAGGTCTACCCCCAATTCATCGCCGCGCCCAACGTGCTTTACACCAGCCTGAACAATATGGGAGCAGTCTTTCATCCGGCGTTGACCCTGCTCAATATGGGCTGGATCGAACGGACGGGTGGCGAGTTCGAGTTCTACATAGACGGCGTCACTCCGGCGACGGCAACCATCCTGGAACGCCTGGATCGCGAGCGCGTCACGGTTGCGGCGGCACTGGGCGTCCGCGCGCAGACGGCCCAGGAATGGCTGGCGCGCGCCTACTCCGCGCACGGCGACAACCTTCACCAGGCCATTCACGACAACCCCGGCTACCGGGGCATCAAAGCGCCGCGCACCGTCCGTCATCGCTATATCTTCGAGGATGTGCCCTACAGCCTGGTGCCCATGGCCGAACTGGGCAAACGCTTCGGCGTGGAAGTCTGGGGCATGGAAGCGATGATTCAGCTCGCCTGTGTGGTGGATGGCGTGGATTATCGCTATCGTGGGCGCACGCTGGAGCGCATGGGACTGGTGGGCCTGTCGCTGACCGAGATCACCCGCCTGGTCGAGACGGGCAGCACCGACCGCGAACCTGCCCCCGCCGATGGGCATCAGCAATCTGCTCGCTAAACGCGCCCTATCGTTCTCCCTCCTCACAATGCCCTTCACCTGAACGCAGGAGGTGATCATGTCTCACAAGACTGGCAAAGTACTGGCGGGCAGCCTGGGCGACTGCGTGCATGTGGCCGGCGTCACGCGCTTTCTGTCCGTAGCCGAAGAAGCGGGCTACGAGACACACTTCACCGGCCCGGCTACCGATCTGGAAAGCTTCCTCGATGCGATTGTCGCCTACGATCCGGATGTGATCGGCGTCAGCTATCGCCTGACGCCCGAAAACGCGCGCATCCTGCTGACGGAACTGCGCAGCATGTTGGAAACGGCGGGCGTGCTGGGGCACAAACGCCTGTTCTTCGGCGGGACGCCGCCCGTAGCAGCCATCGCCCGCGAGATGGGCTATTTCGACGCCGTCTTCTCTGGCGACGAACCGCCCTACCGCGTGCGTCAGGTTCTGGATGGCTACCCTGTCGAGGAGCGCGGGCCGGATGCCTTCCCTCAGCAGACGGTCGAGCGCATCCGTTGGAAAGCGCCCTATCCGCTGCTGCGCCATCACTTCGGCATCCCCGCGCCCACCATTGACCCGACGGTCGAGGGCATCGCGCAGATCGCCGAGGCCGGCGTGCTGGACGTGATCTCGCTGGGGGCCGACCAGGACGCGCAGGAGAATTTCTTCCGCCCCTCCCGCCAGGACCCGCGCAGCAAGGGCGCGGGCGGGGTGCCCTTCCGCAGCGAAGACGACCTGCGCCGTCTGTACGAGGCCAGTCGGCGGGGCAACTACCCGCTGCTGCGTTCGTATTCTGGCACCGCCGATCATCTGCGCTATGCCGATCTGCTGGTGCGCACCATTCACAACGCCTGGTGTGCCACCTCGCTGTTCTGGTTCAACGCCATGGATGGGCGCGGGCCGTCGTCGCTGGCGCAGTCCATTCGCGAGCATCAGGCGTTGATGGCCTGGCATGGCGAACGCAATATCCCGGTAGAGGGCAACGAGTCCTATCACTGGGGGATGCGCGACGCGCCCGATGTGGTGGTCTGCGCTTCGGCCTATCTCTACGCCTACAACGCCCGGCACTACGGCGTGCGCGACTACATCCTGACCTACATGTTCGAGAGTCCGCCGCAGCTCTCCAATGCCATGGACCTGGCGCGAGCGCTGGCCATCGTGGAGATGAGCGAGCGCTTTGCCTGCGAGACGTTTCGCGTCTGGCGGCAGACGCGCACTGGCCTGCTCAGCTACCCCGTGGACTCACGGCGCGCGCGGGCGCACCTGGCGCAAAGCATCATGCTCCAGATGGCCTTGCGCCCGCACATCGTGCACATCGTCGGCTACACCGAGGCCGATCATGCTGCCACCGCCGACGAGGTCATCGAGAGCGCGATCATGGCCCAGGACGTGATCGAGACGGCGCTGCGCGGCAATCCAGACATGACCGCCGACCCGGCAGTGCAGCGCCGCAAAGAAGAGCTGATCGCCGAGACGGAGCGCCTGATAGACGCCATCCGCGCCCTGGGGAGCGACTCCGATGACCCGCTGGCGGATGCGGACGTGCTGGCGCGGGCGGTCGCTGTGGGTCTGCTCGACGCGCCGCAACTGGTCAACAATCCCTACGCGCCGGGGCGCGTGCGCACGCGCAGTATCGCAGGGGCGGTGTGGGCGGTGGATCGCGCCGGTCATCCGCTCACCGAGGAACAGCGAATCTTGAGTCTGGAGTCTGGGGTAGGCACGAGTCCGGCCTGACCAGGGATGTCCCAGGTCTCTGGTGGCGTATCTTGAACGCCTGCAAAGCATCCTGCCCTCTCCTGGCCCCCGTCTCACTCGCGACTGTGTCGCGGGGCGAGGGGCTTTTTTTCTATGGCGCAAGCACACCCTGTCATCCGCAAGGGGAGGAAAAGGCGGGACGTGGAGAGCAAACGTGCATGACACGCCCCAGCCTCTCGGCTCTAACCCGCAACTCAAACTCCTCACTCGTCACCCGCGCGCCTGTGCTGCTATAACCTGCACACAGGCGCTCGTTTTCCGGTGCCTCGCCATCGTCGGTTTGCTATGTCGCTTGAGGTGCCGCCATGCATCGTTCCTGGTCATTCCTCAAGGGAGTCGTGTTGGGGACACTGCTCACTGCGCCGCTATTGGCCGTCTTCTATCTGGCCGAGCAGGTGTTCGGCCTGCCCTTCCCACCCTTTGCCCTCTTCGACTGGCTGGCGCGGACGTTGCCCGGCGATGTCATCGTGCGCAGCATCGAGGCGATGGTTGACCTCATCCGCCGTCTCGACCTGGGCGAAACCTCTGGCACAGCCAAGACGTTGGAAACGCTGGCCGCATTAATGATTTTCTTCGGCGGCGGGGTGCTGGCAGCGATGCTTCTGCTGGCCAGCCGCGATTGGCTGGCCGGGCGAGGGCGTCTGTCGCAGGGCCTATGGGCTGGTGGGCTGGCGGGGATGCTGGTGGGGTTGCCTGTCGTGGCGATCAGCCTGGCCGTGGACGGCCTGGACACTGCGCCGACGATCATCGCGATCTGGCTGCTGCTGGCCTTTGCGGTATGGGGCGCATTGCTGTACTGGCTGGCGGAGCGCTGGCCTGGAGCGCAACGCAGCGAAGTAGCCGTATCCCCGATGCTCATGGCCCGTCCGCTGAGTCGACGGGAGTTTCTGATCCGCGTGGGCGGGGCCTCGGCGACGCTGACCGTGATCGGGGCCGCCGTGGGGCGCTACCTGGAAGTGCGAGAGGAACGCAATTATCAGGCATTGGTCCAGCAGCGGCGCGCCGCAGCAGCGGCGGTCGCCGGACAGATAGACCCGCCCAACCGCGACGATCCCGTGATCCCCGTGCCCGGCACGCGCCCCGAATACACGCCCCTGGAAGATCATTACCGGATTGACATCAACCTGCGCCCGCAGGAACTGGACGCCGCAACCTGGCGACTGCGCCTTGGCGGGCTGGTAGAGCGCCCCCTGGAACTGACGCTGGACGAGATCGTCAACGACTTCACGCGGCTTGATCGCTATGTGACGCTCTCGTGCATCTCCAACCCCATCGGCGGCGACCTGATCAGCACCACGCGCTGGACGGGCGCGCCGCTGGCGGAAGTGCTGGCGCGCGCGGGTGTGCTGCCGGAAGCGACGCATCTGCGGATCAGCAGTGCGGATGGCTTCTACGAGACAGTGGCGCTCGACCTGGTGCGCGACGACCCGCGCCTGATGCTCACTTACGCCTGGGATGGCATCCCCCTGCTACACGAGCACGGCTATCCGCTGCGCCTGTACATTCCGGATCGCTATGGTATGAAACAGCCCAAGTGGATCACCACCATCGAGGCCATCGCGGGGGACGAGGACGGCTACTGGGTGGTTCGCGGCTGGGACAAAGAAGCTCGTGTGCGGGCGACCGCGGTGATTGATGTGGTGGCCGACGACCTGCGCTATACCCGCGAGGGCATGACTCTGGTGCCCATCGGTGGCATAGCCTATGCGGGCGCGCGCGGGATTTCCGCTGTAGAAGTGCGCGTGGACGATGGGCCGTGGCAGCCCGCGCAGCTACGTCAGCCGCTTTCCGACACCACGTGGGTGCTGTGGCGCTACGAATGGCCGTTCGTCGCCGGACGGCACACCTTCACCGTGCGTTGCCGCGAAGGGGACGGCACGCCGCAGATCGAGGCCCGCGCGGGCACCTTCCCCAGCGGCGCGACCGGTTATCACGACCTGACGCGCACGCTATGAGCGCCGCGCCCGCGCGCTCTGGCTTTCGTCCAGCAGATCGGCCAGCGACACCGCTTCACCGTCGGCGGCCAGGTCGTCCAGCAGGCGCTGCTTGAGCGCGCGCCGTTCCTCATCGGTCAGCAGGGCCAGCAGCAGCGCCAGCCGCGCGTCATCGCCACCGCTGCGCTTGGCCTTGCTCTGCTCCTGGGCCACCAGCTTCTGCTGCTCGATGGTATTCAGCCCCCACACCAACCACAACGAGAGCGTCGAACCAAAAGCGGCCAGCACGGCAATGCTGGTAATAAGCTGACTGTTGGTCAGGGCCTCCACCATGCCCATCCCAACCCAAATGAGGATGGTCACGACCAGTAACCCGCCGATATGCCTGATTCCCTGCACGGCTTGTCTCCTTCGTGGAGTCTGCCACGCCTGTCACGTTACTGTCTTCTACGTATGGGGACTGCCCGACGTTGCATATTGACCGGCAGGCGTTCTATTCGTCCTCTCCGGCGAAGACCTGCCAGGGGCCGTGCATCCCGTCGTAGGTCACGCCGTAGTAGACGCGCAACTCGCCATTGACCCGCTGCACCAGGTCGTAGCGCACCGTCCCACCGCGCTTGTAGCGCTTCCACAGCCCGATGTCGCCGCGCCACTCGACCTTGTCCGGCTGCACCGGATTCGATTCTTTCTCGGTGATGGCGTAGTGCCACAGCCTTCGCGCCGACGAGCGCGTGACGTTCTTGACCACGTTGCCGTTGCGCAGGTCGCGCATCACGTGATACATCACGCCCTTGCGCTGCTCCGAGCCGATGATCTCCACGCCGGTGCGCGGCGGCTCGATGGTGGCTGGCTCAGACGACGCGGGGAGCGGTGTTTCCGCCTCACTCGCAGACGCAGCCGCGGGGCTTTCGGCAGCGGTAACGACCCCGCGGCGAGCCAGGCTCTGCGCGACCAGTTGCACGATCTCGTCGCGCACAGCCAGGTTGGTCTCGGCCTCGTCGCGCACATAGACCTTGTTGTCGTCCAGGGCGTAGGGCGGGTCGTCGCCGCGCGGCACCTGAATGCGGATCACCTGTTTACCGCGCGACTCCAGCACATCAATTTCTACGTCCAGCGGCGGGGTGATCTTGTGTTCGATCTCGGCGCGCAGCAATTCGACCGCCTCGGTCACATTGAGCACGCCGATTGGCTTGTCTTTGGGTTTGGCGCTCACGCCCACGTAGACGGTGCCACCGTTGGTGTTGGCGAAGGCGCACACATCGGCCACGATGGCATAGAGTCGTCCCCCGCGTCGCGTGACAGCCTCGTGAAACGACTGCACGATGTTCGGCCCCAGTTCACGGGCGGCCTGCACATGATCGTAGGGATCGTGGCTGGGCTGATAGGGGCGGGTGCGGGCGAAGTCGTTGCTCTGGAACACTTCCAGCAGCGCAGCGAAGGAGCGCTCCGGCAGCAAGACCTCGGTGATGCGATCGCCAATGCCCAGGTATTTGGGATTGCGCGGGTCGGCCAGCAGCCGGTGCGCGTCCGATCCCTGAATGCAGTGCATCCGGCGCGGATATTCGGGCTTGGAACCGTCGAAGAAACGGGCGGTGCTGTGCCGACCACGCCGATCCAGGTCGGTGACTTCCAGCGCGTGCAGGTAGGGGTCTTGGGTATAGGCGATCTTGGTCTGTCCGCCGAAGTCGAAGCCGCGCATGGCGACCCCGTGCGCTGAATTGGCGTGCGCGGCGATGACAATACCGCCTGCCTCGTTGATCTTGCGGTAGGCGGTGAGCACGTCCGCCGATGCCCCCACGTTCGACGTGCCCTGGTCGAGGACGGCTGGGGGAATGTTCAGGCTGAGCAGCAGATGCTCTAGCTGCCGCACCGGCGTATCGGGCGGGAAGATGCCCAGAATGTGAAAGCCGAAGGTAGCGGTGAACTCGAACCCCGGCAAGACCAGCACCGCGTCCAACAGGCGGCGGTATTCGTCCAGGCGGCGTTGCTCGTCGGGCTGAATGCGGTTCAGCCGCGCCAGCAGTTCCAGTTGCTCGATTTCCTCGGTCATGGCGCGGTAACCGGCCACGGTGTTGTGGTCGGTGAAGGCGACGATATCCAGCCCGCGCGCCTCGGCCTGGCGCAGAATATCAAGATAGCTGACTTCCGGTTCCTGGTAATCGGCGGAGCCGGGCGTGTGGAGATGCAGGTCTACGCGGTACCACTGCATCCTGGCGCGGCGTGATTTACTGTTCACGATAGTGTGCCTCTCTTCGTCTGGGGGGCACGCTCAGGCGGCGTCAAGACGCTGCCGGGCGCGCCGCAAAACGCACGAAATGTTCCTGCGACGTAGAGAAGGCTGTTTTATCCCATCAGATCGCGGAAAATGGCCGACAGACGGCCTGGCTCAAAGGGTTTGATCAGAAAATAGTTCGCGCCAGCCGCCAGGGCTTCTTCCTGGTGATCCAGGCCGGAGGTCATGACAATAGGCAATCTGGCAAAATGGTCGTCGGCACGCAAACGGGCGACGATTTCCACCCCTTTCATGTCCGCCAGATGATAATCAAGTAGCATCACATCGGGCGCTTGCTCGCGCACCAGGGCGAGCGCTTCCTCACCCCGTGATGCCGTCACGACCTCGAAGCCGTCCAGTTCCAATAGCGTGCGCAGCAACCTGACTGTCGTGCGCTCATCGTCCACGATCAAAACTCTGGGCAAACCAACCTTCCTTTTCCTACAGGCACGCTGCCCTGCTCCAGCGTGCCAGATGCGGGTCGTTTGGTGCCAGGCAACTGACCTCAGGCACACACGTCAACGCAGCCCCTAGCGTTCCCCTACCGGCTTGGCATCGGTTGTGGCCGTCGCCTCTGCCTGGGCGACCGCTTCCTCGGCCTCTACGCCCGCGCCATCCGATGGCTGAGCGAGGGGTAAGAGCGCCGCGTTGAGCACTTCGGTGACGTCGTCTACAAAGACGAAGGTCAGGGATTGGCGCACCTCTTCGGGCACGTCTTCCAGGTCTGGCTCGTTGCGGCGGGGCAGAATGACCGTATCCAGCCCGGCGCGGTGTGCCGCCAGCACTTTGGCCTTGATGCCGCCAACTGGCAACACCTGCCCGCGCAGGGTGATCTCGCCGGTCATGGCCACGTTGCGCCGCACAGGCCGCCTGGTGATCAGCGACATCAGCGCGGTGACCATCGTCACCCCCGCCGAGGGGCCATCTTTGGGCACGGCTCCGGCGGGCACATGCAGGTGAATGTCGTGCTTGTCGAAGTAGTCGGGGCGGATGCCGAATTCCGTCGCCTTGGAGCGCACATAGCTGAACGCAGCGCGAGCGCTTTCCTGCATCACCTCACCAAGCTGACCGGTGTACTGGAAGCCCTTGCTGCCAGGCATGTCCGCCGCCTCGACGAACAGGATGTCGCCGCCGAAGATGGTCACCGACAGGCCGATGGCCACCCCCGGCATGTTGCCAATGCGGTCTTCGATCTCCGTCTGATACTCGAAGCGCGGATGGCCAAGCAGCTCGCGAATGTCCGGTTGATCCACGGTCACGGCCTCTGCCTTGCCCTCGGCGATGCGCGTGACGACCTTGCGGGCCACCCGCCCGATCTCGCGCTCCAGGTTGCGCACGCCCGCTTCGCGCGTGTAGTTGCGGATGATCTCCAGCAGCGCCGCATCGGTGAGCGACAGCTCGCCAGGACGCAGCCCGTTCTCGCGTAGCTGGCGCGGCACCAGGTATTGCTGGGCGATCTGTACTTTCTCCTGCTCGGTGTAGCCCGAAAGCTGGATGATCTCCATGCGGTCGAGCAGGGGCAGCGGGATGGTGTCAAGCGTGTTGGCGGTGGTGATGAAGAGCACCTGCGACAGATCGAACGGCACGTCCAGGTAGTGGTCGCGGAACTCGAAGTTCTGTTCCGGATCGAGCACCTCCAGCAGCGCCGAGGCCGGGTCGCCGCGGAAGTCGTGCCCCAGCTTGTCAATCTCGTCGAGCATGATCACCGGATTGCGACTTTCCACGCGCCGCAACGTCTGAATGATGCGCCCCGGCATCGCGCCGATGTAAGTGCGGCGGAAGCCGCGAATCTCCGCTTCGTCGCGGATGCCGCCCAGCGACATGCGCGTGAACTTGCGCCCCATCGCCCGCGCGATAGACGCCCCCAGCGAGGTCTTGCCGACGCCCGGCGGCCCCACGAAGCACAGGATGGCCCCTTCGCGCTCGCGGCGGATGGTATCGCTGGTGGTTTGTTGTTGCAGTTCCTGGGCACGCTCCTGACGCAGCTTGCGCACCGCCAGGTATTCCAGGATGCGCTCCTTGATGTCTTCCAGGCCGTAGTGATCTTCGTCGAGCACGGCGCGCGCGTGGGCGATGTCCAGGTTGTCCTCGGTCTGAATGTTCCAGGGCAGGCTGACCATCCAGTCGAGGTAGGTGCGGATGACGCCATACTCGGCAGCGGCAGTGGGCAGCTTGGCCAGGCGATCCAGTTCGCGGCGGGCTTCGCGCTCGGCCTCTTCGGGCATACCGGCGGCCTCGATCTTCTTGCGGAACTCCTCGATCTCAACGGCCTGCTCGTCGCCCTCGCCCAGTTCGCGCTGAATGGCCTTCAGTTGCTCGCGCAGGAAGTATTCGCGCTGCGTCTTTTCGATCTCCGACTGCGCCTCGCTCTGGATACGGTGCCCCAGTTCGAGCACTTCCAGTTCCTTGTTGAGGATGGTCATCAGCGTGCGCAGCTTTTCCAGCACCGAGTCCAGTTCGAGCAACTTTTGCTGGTCGGCCAGATCGAGCCGGATATACGTCGCCAGCGCGTAGACCAGTTGCAGCGGGTCGTCCACGTTCAGCGCCGCGTTGATCAGCTCGCTGGGGATGCTGGGCACCAGTTCCGCCATGCGCCCGAATAGCTCGACTACATTGCGCATCAGCGCCTGGACTTCCAGCCCTCCCTCGACCGTCTCCGGCGCGAGGTGCACGCGCGCTTTCAAGTAGGGCTGCGTGCCGGTGAATTCGTCGATCCGAATACGGGCCATACCCTGTACCAGCAGGCGGATCGTGCCATCGGGAGCGCGGAACAGGCGGTGAATCTGCGCCACCGTGCCGCAGGTATGCACTTCGTCGGGGCCGGGCGTGTCCAGTTCCGGATTATGCGATGCCACCAGGCCGATGATGCGGTCGCCGGCGACGGCGTCGTCCACCAGCTTGACCGAGCGCGGCTGCCCGACTGTCAGGGGGATGGTGGTGTGCGGGTAGACCACCAGGCCGCGCAGGGGCAGGATGGGCAATTCCGGCGGCAGAGCGAAAGCCGGTTCTTCCGGTTGCCGCGAGCGGGCTGCCTTTTCTTCGTCTGTCGCGCTTTCGGTGACATTCACGTCGCGCGGTTGTTCGGCCTCGGTAGCAGGTGTGTCTTCTGACTGGGTGGGATGCTCTACCTGATCATCCGGATTGGTCATAGGTTGCTTCCCTCATCGTCGGTAGCGTCGCGCTCGCCAGGAAATTCTTCGTCCACTGAGACTATCTGTATCTTCTGGGCCGGAGCGTGCGGGAGTTCCACGCGCAGAAACCCATCGCGATAGCTGGCCGTCACCTCGTCGCGCACCACGGGCCAGGGCAGGCTCACTTCGGTGCGGAATTCCCCATAGGGAATTTCCAACTGGTGAAAGGCGCAGTCACGGGCCGTGTGGCGTTCGCGCACCCCGCTGATGATCAACCGCTGGCCCTGCAACATCACCTGAATGTCGCTGTGATGCATCCCCGCGATCTCAACCACCACGATCAGTCGGTCGTCCTGTTCGTAAACGTCCGTCGGGGGACGCCAGACGGTCGCATGCCGGACGACGACCCACCGTCGCATAATCCCCCCGGTCAGTTCGTAACTAATGTCTACCGAGGGCTGATCTGGCTCGTTGTACAGAGGGGTTTCGTCTGGCATGGCTGCTCCTGTAAAAATACTCTGGCAGCGCGCGATAACGCTCAGTTTATGCAGATGATACCACAGCGGTACCTCTGGCTCAATTAGAGGCGTGATAGAGATTGTCGCAGATAATCTGACATCAGATGCTGAACACGTCGTGATCCTGGGCCAGGCGCACCGGCCCGCCGAAGGTCGCCCGCGCCTCCTCGACCAGGCGGGCCGGGTCGGCATTGTCCCCTACCGGATAGTGGATCAGCACCAGGCGACGCACCCCGGCCAGGGCGGCGATTTCGCCCGCCTGCGCCGCGCTGGAATGTCCCTCGCCCGCGCCCGTCGCTTCGTGCAGCAGCAGGTCGGCTCCCTGCGCCAGCGCGATGATGTTGGGGATCGGCTCGGTGTCGCCCGAATAGCCGATCACCTGTCCTGACGACTTGACCTCGATGCGCAGGCCGACGGTGGGGATGAAATGCCGCGTAGGCCAGGCGCGGATGCGGAAATCGGCGTCGTCGAGCAAGGGGGTATCGGGCAGCTCTGGCAGGCGATGCAGGTGCAGGGGGAAGAAGTCCGGCCAGGTCTCTACCATGAACGCCGTCACCATTGTCTCGAAGCGCTGCAGGCAATGATGCAGGCCGTGCACATGGAGCGGTTCGCGCCGCCCCATCAACCACAGTTGCATCAGCAGGATGGGCACGCCGTAGACGTGATCCGGATGGAAGTGCGTTAGGATCAGATCGGTGAGTTGCTCATGGTGCACCCCGTGCCGCGCCAGCTTACCCAGCGGATTGGAGCCGCAGTCCACCAATACAGCGCGCCCGCGCTCGCCCTGTAGCAGGAAATGCGTGTTGTCATGCTCAGCAGCGGAGACTGCCGCTGCCGAACCCAGGATGATCAGACGGGCCATGCTATGTCCCTGTGGAGCCGATTAAGCCGTCAGCGCTCAGCCAGGGCGGTATGAAAGCGCGATGGGCGATGCCTGATCGGGCCGCGTAGAGCAGTATATAGCACGGATCACAGGCTGAGCACAAACTCGACCACGCGGGGCGTCAGCGAGACTTCCAGAATAGCCGCCAGCACCAGCAAGGGCAACACCAGACCGACGCCGATCTTGATCACGTCGGCGGCGGCCATCAGCCAGGCTTCGCTGGCGGTCATGTCGGCGGGTGGGCGGGTGACAATGCTCCCCAGGCGCAGCGCTGCCGCCCCCGCCAGCACAATGGCGGGCACTTCCAGCACGCCGTGCGGGATCACCGCCAGCAGGAAGGGGAGCGGACTGAGTCCGGACAGCATCACCTGACCCAGCACAAAGCCCAGAATGCCGAACGGCACGGCGACCAGCACCAGCGCCAGCACGCCGAAGGTGAACACGCCCAGGATGGTTGCCGCCAGCAGCACGCGGGTATTCTGCAGCAGCGCCATGATCACCAGGTGCGGGTTGTCTTGCCCCAGGTCGAACCAGGTGCGCAGGTTGTCCAGCAGCGTCTCGTCGTTGGAATCGAACTGATCGAGGGAGATCGGCCACTGATAGGCGGCGATCCATCCGCCGACGAAGGCGGCCCCCAGGCAGATCAGCACCACGATCAGGCTGTCCCGCAACGAGCGCACGGCGGGGAAGACGCCCCCGCGATACCAGCGCCACAGCGAAAAGCGCTCTGTCAGCGGCCCTCGTATACCCTGCCAGAGGGTACGCCCCACCCAGCGCAGGTTGAGTTGATCCAGGGTGCGCCCCAGCAATTCTTCGCGGTTGAAGATGCGCACACCCATGCGCACCAGCAGGATCACCGTCACCAGCACGCCGACCATGATGAACCACAGCAGGTAACGGCGGTGCGGCTGCACCATGATGGTCGCTTCGAGCATCACCAGCATGGACATGGGGATGATGATGAAGCTCGCCAGCAGGTTAGCGGCGCGGGTTGAGGTGGTCTGGCTGGAGACGACCACCGCGCCAGTGACCATCACCAGCGCCTGCACAGTGGTCAATAACACGATCTGCGCCACCAGGATCAGCGGAGGCCGCCACTGCTGTTCGCCCAGGATCAGGCCGCCCATGTAGATCACCATGCCGGTATAGCTCGCCAGCAAGGGGGGCAACATGGCCGCGAACGTCTTGCCCAGATAGAGTTCGGTGTTGGTCAGCGGGGTGGAGAGCAGCGGTTCCAGGCTGCGCCGCTCCTTCTCCCCGACGAACGTCTCCAGCGCAATGACCAGCGAGATGGACACAGGGAAGAAGCCCACCACCATCGGCATGAGTGGCAGCAGGGCGGGCAGCAATTCTTGCGCCCCGTTGTCCTCGAAGAAGCCGGTGAAGACGCGCGTCAGGGTGTTGGCCAGCAGCGGGAAGACCAGCGTCAGGATGAAGATGGGCACCATGATACGCCAGTCGCGCAGGCTATCGCGCACTTCGCGGCGGGTGACGATCAGGGCATTGCGCAGTGTGCGGACGATCACCCCTCGCGTCTGACGGGGTTGTGTTGCCGTGGATAGGGAAGGACGTTCGAGTCGCTCAGCCAGACTGCTCATGCGCGGTCATTCCTTCATCTTCGGCCACGATCTGCAAATAGACGTCCTCCAGCGTGCGCGATACCTCGCTGAGCGTGACGATGTCCAGACCCGCGCCGGTCAGACGGCGGATCACCTGGGGATTGGTCGCCGCCGGATCGGAGGCCTGATAGCGCAGCCAACAATCGCCGGTCTCCACGACGGTTACCATGTCGCGCAGCAGTTCCAGCGCCCCGTTGAGGTGTTGCGTCAGGCGCAGTTCCATCAGCGGCGTGCCAGCGAAGCGCTGTGCCAGTTCGCGAAAAGTGCCGTTGGCGATGATGCGCCCTTGCCGGATGACGGCAATGCGGTCGGCCAGGTCTTGCGCTTCGATCAGGTTGTGCGTGGTGATGGCGATGGTGCGCTCGGCGCGCCGCAGCTCCTTGATCGCCTCGCGCACCAGCTTGGCGCTCTGTGGGTCCATCGCCGAAGTCGGCTCGTCGAGCAGCAACACGGGCGGATCGTGCAGCATGGCGCGCACCAGGGCCAGCTTTTGCTTCATACCCTTCGAGTATTCGCCCAGGCGTTTGTCGAGCGCGTCGCCCAACCCGAAGTGCTCCATCAACTGCCGCGGGCGCTGCCGCCGCACATCGGCGGGCAGATCGTAGATGCGGGCGAAGAAGTCCAGGTATTCTTCGGCCTTCATGCGCTCGTACAGGCCGTGTTGCTCGGTGAGCACACCCACCGAAGCGCGCACAGCGGTTGGCTGAGCAACCACGTCGTAGCCCGCCACGCGCGCCCAACCCGCCGTCGGCTGCAGAATGGAGGTGAGTATGCGCACAGTCGTGGTCTTCCCCGCGCCGTTTGGCCCCAGGATGGCGAAGATCATCCCCGGCTCGACGGTGAAGGTCACGCGATCCACGGCGCGGAAGTCGCGGAAGTCCTTGGTGAGTTCGAACGTCTCGATCATAGGCGAGTCTGGAGTCCTGAGTTGCGAATCGGGAGTCTGGAGACGAGAGTTGAGCGAGGTCTCAAACGCAACGGTTGGCTAACTCAGAACTCCAGACGCAAAACTCCTGACTCAGATTGTAAAACCAGGGAGCGTTGTTCCAAGAGGGCGATGTGTGAATTTTGTCTGAATATCAGGCGCGGCGCAGCAAAGTGACGCGGTGCCGGTAGACCAACAAAAGCGCCGCCACGATCACCATTGCCGCACTGACCACCTGCGAGACGTTGACCCCTCCGGCCAGCGTGACCTCAATGCGCAGGAATTCCAGCAGGAAGCGCACCGTGCCGTAGGAGATCATATACAGCAACAGAAAATCGCCCTTCTTCAGCCGGTCGCGATAGCGCAGCCAGACGAACAGTAGCACGGCTGTCGCGGCCAGATTCCACAGGGATTCGTACAGGAAGAGCGGGTGAAAGCGCGTGCCCGGCGCGTATTCGGGCGGGGGATTGCTGATGCGCAGTCCCCAGGGCAGATCGGTCGGCTTGCCGTACAGCTCTTCGTTGACGTAGTTGCCCCAACGCCCGATCGCCTGTCCCAGCGGCACGGCGACCGCTGCCATATCCAGCCAGCCCAGCGCATCGAGGCGGTGTTTGCGGGCATAGAGCACTACCCCCAGCGCCCCGCCGATCACCGCGCCGAAGATGGACAGGCCGCCGCTCCAGATGATGAACGGGCCGTCGTGCAGGTCGAAGGGGTGCGTGAGATACCATTTTGCCGTGCGCCCGGCCTCGACCGACGACACCGAGGGGAATAGCACATGCCACAGCCGCGCGAAGATCACCGCCAGGGCCACCACCCACAGCAGTCCGTCCCAGACATGCGCGGGGTCTTTGTCCTTCTCGCGACGGGCCATCCAACTGACGAGCAGGGCCGCCGCCAGAATCCCCCCGACGATGATCAGCCCGTACCAGTGAAAGGTCGGGTTGATCTCCAGGCCGAACAGGTTGAAGGGGCCGATCTCCAGGCCGCGGCGGTGAAAGGTCATGCGCTCTTCTCCTGTTTCTGGCGTTGAATGACGCGATAGACATGCCACACGCGCTGCGCTACGGTGAAGTTGGTGCCGATGGCCAGCACCCACAGCCCGGCGATCACGTAACCGGTCAGCAGCATGGCCAGGATGACCACCATGCGTTCCATGCGCGTGAAAAGGCCCACCTTGCAGTCAATGTTGATGCCTTCGGCGCGCGCCCGCGCATAGCTGACCAGTTCGGTGCCCAGCAAGGCCAGCACAGCCAGCACCATCGCCGTCTGATTGCCCGCCTGACTGTAGTAGTAGGCCAGGGCCATGAACAGAAAGCCGTCGGCATAGCGATCCAGCACCGAATCCCACAGCGCGCCAAACTTGTCGGTGCGGCCCATGGCGCGGGCCACGGCCCCATCTACAGCATCCAGCGGCGCGCCCGCGATGATGACGATGGCCGCCCAGAAGAACTCACCCTGCGAAGCCAGGTAGGCCGCGACCGCGACCACCAGCAGCCCCACAAAAGTGATCAGGTCGGGGTGCACGCCGCGAGCATGGAGCCAGCGTCCCACAGCGGAGGTAAGCCCCGCGGTGCGGTAGCGCATGTAGTCGGTCAGGGTATTGAACTGACGAGGGGATTTTCGCCCGGTCATAGTCTCATCCTGCTGAACAGCCGCGCGTCAGGTTGGCGGCAGCGTTGCCATTTTTACCACAGACGCGGTTAGAAACACAGGCGTAATCTCCGGCGGGCGTGTACAAGATGTGTCGGGCAGTTTGCTGCAGTCTGCTGCCCCTCATCCCTCAATCCCTTCTCCCTCGCGACTGCGTCGTGGGGCGAGGGGACTTACTATGGTCATCGCCTGTCGCCCGCGGCATGGCAGTAAGCTCAGGTGTGAGCTTCTGGTTGACCTCACCCCCGCTCGGCGCTGGCGCGAGGCTGGGGGTGAGGTAAAGCGGCAAGCGGTTTGATGCAATCCCCCTGGAACGCAGTATCTTTCTGCATGCCCCCTGTACTTTCCGTGGTAAACTTGTCATCTCCAAATGCACCCCTTTCGCCTGTTTGTTGACGGTCAGGCCACCCTGATCTACTATATCATTCTGGTTTGCGGCCAAATTGGCTTAAACACCCATTGACATAGAATTTGACCACTGGCATAATTAAAATGCTAAGTTGTCAGACTGCTTAACCATTCTCTATAGACAAACTATCGTTTGTAATATCGCTAGTATGCCAGGGGTGGGGACCCGGGGGCCGGCGGTATAGTGTATCCGCCCTAGGCAGAAGAGGTAACCATGCCCGCATATCTGGAAATCCTGACTGAGACGACCCGTCCACTCCTTGAGCAGCGACTTCGCGATCACCCTTTTCTGTTGATCTATCCGCGTCACCGTAGCCGGGCAGCGCTGGTGGCGCTGTTGTTGGACAGCTATCCCCATCAGGTCGTGTACTACTCCCTGGGCGCGGAAGACACGACGTTGACCGGGTGGCTGCGGCATCTGATCACCGGCGTGACCCTGCCCGTGCCCTTCGGCGCGCAGACGCAGGCCGCGCTCGACGCCAAAGCTCGCCCGGAAGACCTGGCGGCAGCACTGGTCGCCGACTTGCAACAGGCGCTGGGCACACCTTTTCTGCTGTTGCTGGATCAGTTCGATCTGCTGACGTTCGACACTGCTGCCGGGCGCTTCTTCCGTGCCCTGGCCGACAAATTGCCTGCCGGGGGCCAGGTGGCGATCAACGCCCGCCTGCTCGACGTGCAGCCCTGGAGCGACCTGGTGCGCTATGGGCGGGCGGCGGTGCTGGGCAATGACCAGGCGATGAACGGCGGCATCTTCGGCGACGAAGAAGGGCGGGCGCAGCTAGAAGTGTTCGCCCTGTCCGGCGGGCACGTCTACATGAACGGGCGACCAATCCTCAGTTGGGAAGGGTCGCTGCCCCGCTATCTGTTCTACTTCTTCGTAGACCATCCCATGGTCACCCGCAACCAGATTTTCAGCGTGTTCTGGCCTCACATGGGCATCAAAGAGGCGACGAACGTCTTTCACGTCACCAAACGCAAGGTCTCCGAACGGCTGGGGCACGAACTGACCAGCTATCAAGCGGGTTTCTATGTGCCCTCGCCCAAGGTGCGCATTCACTACGACGCGCGCCTGTTCGAATCCGCCCTTAGCGCGGCCATCGAATACGAGGACGAAGCGCCTGCCCTGTGGTACAAAGCCGTGCAGCTCTACCGTTCCTCGTTCCTGGCCGATATTGAAGTACCCTGGGTACAGCAACGTCGTGAAGAGCTGCAGAGCAAATATGCGCAGGCGCTGATCAACCTGGGACGCTATCATCAGCGCCGCGGCGAACTCGACCGGGCGCTGGGCTATCTGCTGCGCGCGCTGCGCGAAAAGCCAGATTGGGAAGACGTACACCGTGACGTGATGACGATCTATCACCAACAGGGGCGCATTGACGACGCGATCGCCCAATACCGGCATCTGGAACGCACGCTGCAGCGCATGTTCAAGATCGCGCCTGGCGAACAGACGCGCCGCCTGCTGGAGTCTATCCGCTCGCGCTGAGACATTGCCTATCTCACCAGGTCAAGAAGAGCGCCGTCCCGCCCAGCCAACGGCGCTTTTTTGCCATGACGCGACAGAGAGCACGGCTCCGTGCGCAGAAAGCAGGCCGATAGGAAGGTGTGCAAGGGTATTGGCGACTCCGCTTGACACGGGGAGCGTTGACCTCACCCCCGCTCGGCGCTGGCGAGCCAGGCGCAGCAAGGCTGGGGATGAGGTCAACCAAAGTGCAGCCAATAGCCCGACACATCCTGCACACCCCACCGCTCTGGCGCGCTATTCGGTCTCTGTTATACTGATCCGTTAGAAATTACGGCTACTTGGTGTCCGGAGAGCCACTGGCAGCGACGAGACCTCGTTCTGCCAGAACTATTCCACCCAACGTCCGACTGCCAGGGTGAGCGCACGGTGGGAGAGATAGACTGCCCGGCGCTGTGCCAAGCGGGAGTGGGAACCAAGGAGGGGGAATGTCCGATCAGGCGGAGAATCAGGCTCATGCCAGTGTTCTGGTGGTGGATGACAATCATGCCAACCTACGCCTGCTGGCTGACATGTTGTTGACCCACCACTACTCCGTGTACGAAGCCACGAACGGTCCGGCAGCCCTGGAGATAGCGCGAACGCTGCAGCCCGATCTGATCTTGCTCGATATCGCCATGCCGATCATGGACGGCTACCAGGTATGCCAGGTGCTCAAGGCCGACCCGCGCACATGTGACATCCCGATCATCTTCATCAGCGCTCTGACCGAAACCGAGGATATCGTCAGGGGCTTTGAGGTCGGCGGCGTGGATTACATCACCCGACCCTTCAGGTTCCGCGAGGTGCGGGCGCGCGTGGCCGGTCAGATCACGCTGGTTCGTCAGCGCCGCGAAATCGAAGCGCTACGCCGCCAGGATCGGCAGACCTTTGAATCGCTCAGCCGGATGAAAGACGAGTTCATCCGCATGGCCACGCACGATCTGCGCAACCCGCTCAACGTGATCCTTGGCTACACCACTGTGTTGGAACATATCGCCGTTGCCGAGGAGCACCGCCCGCTAATGGAGGAAGCCCGGCAGGCCATCCGCAGCAATGTGGAGAAGATGCGCCGCCTGGTCACCGACATGCTGGACCTGGCGCAAATGGAAACTGGCGAGCACCTGCGGCCCACCACAGTGTCGCTGAGCGACTTTCTGGCCCGGGTGGTTGGCTCATTCCATCGGCTGGCGGAGCAGCGGGAAGTTGCCCTGACGTATGTCCCACCCGCGCAAGATGTGGTCGTGCTGGTAGACCCCGACGCCATGACGCGCGTCATTGACAATCTGCTGGTCAACGCCCTGAACTATACCCATCCTGGCGGGCGGGTGACAGTGCGGGCCAGGGGATGGGATGGTCGGGCGTTGATTGTAGTGGCGGACACGGGAATTGGCGTCCCGGCAGAGGACTTGCCGCACCTGTTCGATGCGTTCTACCGTGTGAATCGCGGTCACGCTTCCGACGTAGATGGCAGCGGCCTGGGACTGTCCATCGTCAAGACCATCGTTGAGCGCCATGGGGGTCATGTCCGCGCCCGCAGCAAGGTTGGCGTGGGCAGCGTGTTCCGCATCAGCCTGCCGCAACTGTCCGGCTGAGCGAAAGCCAAACGGCGGCGACCGCTGCCTGCCAGGCTCGATGTCTGCCCGAACTCGTTGATCAGGAATAGGGAAGAAGGTCAGGCCAAGGCCCGAACTCAAAAGGCAGAAACTTTTCGCCGGGGCTGTCTTTCCATAGCAGATAGCCCTGGTAAAGCAGGCGACGGCGCACATCTACCGGCCAGCCCTGCGCGGCCAGCTCTCGCGCGCTGGCGGAGAACCACTGGCGCGGCCCCCAGGCGCGGTAGGCGACTGTCTGGCGGGCAGCGAGCTTCCAGGCATCCAGGAAGTCATTGATGCGCTCGCCGGGGATCACGCGGTGAATGCAGTTCTTCGGCAACACCGGCTGAAAAAGCTCCGGCGCGAACCCCCCGCGAAAGTTGGTGCCAAAGAGCAGCCCTTCGTAGCGCAGACCGTCCGGCGTGCGGCGCAACAGGTTGGCCACCCATGTTCGGCCATGGGGGTCTGAGGTGCCCTCGATGAGCAGGCCGTCCGGCAACAGGTGCCAGCCCATGGTCAACCATGCCCCGCGCACCTCGTGTTCCTGGTACTGGCGCAGCACGTTGAAGGCGCGGATCAACCGCACCGTCTCGCCCGCCTGCAACGGCAGATTGAAACCGCCCAGGCGGAATTGCGTGAGTTCGTCGGCGTAGGGCAGCGCGCGCGCCACCCGTTCGGGATCGATCTCCACACCCAGCACCGGCAGGCGCGGGTTGGCGCGGCGCAGACGGGCTGCACTCTCCAGGGTGGTGAATGGCTCGGCCCCGTAGCCCAGGTCTACGAAGAACGCCGCGGCGAAAAGACCATCGGTGCGGCGAATGAGCGAGCCAGCGTAGATCAGCAGGAAATTGTCCACGCGCCGCAAGCGGTTACGCGCGGTTTTGCCACGGGTAGGCTGGCCCTGGGGACGCCGGTCGCGGCGATGGAGCGGGTACATGGCTGGCAGGAGTCCGCAGCGGGGATGACGTGCTGTAGCTATTCGAAACGCGCCAGAGCGTTGTCGGCGGCTATGTCCGGCGCAGTCCCTTCCAACACAGCCACCAGCGCTTCCTGGAGCGCCAGACTGGCATTGTTATTGCGCTGCGCCTCTGGCACCAGGATCGCCGTCGCCAGCAAGTCCTGAGCGAATTGAGCATACTCGCGGTCGTCCCACAGGCGCAAGGCGCGCGTCTGTGAGGGGAGCATACCGAATGCTTCGGTGAACAGGCTCTGCTGGCCCACGCGCATCATCCAGGCCAGGAAGGCGCTCACCCGTTGATAACGCTCCGGGTCCTGGGTCGCGACCACCCACATCCAGCCGTCCAGGGCAGTGATGGGCGTGCCATCCGGGGTGGGAATGGACACGGGCCGGGCATTGGGGACGCTGTCACGCCGCCCCAGGAACGTGGAAGTATCTACCGCCACCAGGTTGCTGGCAGCGGCCACGAACCGATTCCAGTAGTCCTCGTAGCGCACATACTGCAGCAAGGCAGGGCCAAACAGGCCGATCTGCACTCCCTGTGCGTAGAATTCGAGCACATCGAGCAGCGGCTGCGCGTCGAGGACGGCTGCGCCTGTCTCGTCTACCAGTCGCCCTCCCGCGGCGAAATATTGCAGCAGCAACGTCCAACTGACAGGAATGGCCCCTGCCGGAAAGAGATACGGCGTCCTGGTTGCCAGAATTTCTTCGAAAGAGGTGGGCGGCACAGACAGAGCCGCCGGGCGGTAGGCGGCGTGCACCACATTGAGCGCATAAGGCACGCCGTACAGCACGCCGTTGATCTCGCCCAGGGAGCGCACTCCTGGCAACAGATTGTTGTTGGCCAGGTCGGCGGGCAGCCAGTCGTCGAGAGGCACGATCAATCCCTCGTTGGCGGCGGTGATCATGTCGGCGCGGCGCATGAGCGTCAGGTCGGGCAGCACGCTGGGCGCGACAGGCTCCGCCGTGCGCAGGGTGGGCAGAATCCCTCCCAGACCACTGCTACGCTTACGGCGCACTTCCAGGGTCAGCATGGGGTACGCTTCAGCGAACCCGTCCCACTGTGCCCGCAGTGTCTCCAGCGCCAGCTCATCATCCTGGGGATAGAGTTCGTCCGGCCACCATACCCGCACGACTTCGGGGGCAGGGGCGGGCGTGATCTGTATGGACGCACTGGCAGGCCGGGGGGCGCGCTGCGCTTCCGTTTCGGGCGTGAAGTCCGTCAGCACAACCGTGAGGGAGGGCGCAGCCGTGGCAGTGGCGGTGCTTTGAGCCGAGGACAACAGGTTCGCGCCACAGGCAGCGATCCCTACCGCGAGCAGCGTTGCCAGGGCGGTGAAGGTCACGATCTGTCGTGACATGTGTCTTGCTCCTCAGGCCGCAGCGACCTGGCAGGATGACAGCGCTAGGCCAGGTCGCGCATGACCCGCTCGACCATCTGTGTGAGCGTATCCAGGTTTTCGACTGTCAGGTCGGGGTCGGGGATGAAGATGCCAAACTGTTCCTGCACAAAGACCCCGAACAGCGCCAGCGAGAAGGAGTCCACCAGCCCGCCGGTGATCAACGGCTCGTCGTCTTGCAGGTCATATGTCGGCATACGGATCATGTTGTTGAGCACAAAGGCCCGTAGCCGCTCGCGCACTTCGCTGCGATCCATGTTGGCTCCTTGGCACGCGGTATCCCGATGCGGTCACGGTTATATCGTGTGTGGCGCGGCTGGGCAACTTGGCAGCCATTGACTCTCCCCCTCGGTCATGATACACTGAACAAACGTCAGCGGTCTGGCTGGCGCAATGGTGGTGTGACGCTGTGGCGTCCGCACCGCATCGAGAGCGGGAGCATCTCCGCGGAAGGGCAGGTAGCATGCAATCCGGTTCACCGGTGAACAGCGGCGAGACAGGCAGCATATGCTGCGAGCAGGGGCAGCCCATGGCGCTATCCCTGGGTCACGCTGAATCCTGGCAGAGCCGGCGCTGGCTCGCTGGAGACCATTCGCTCTTTGACAGTATTGTTAGCACGGCCTGGCACGCTCACGCCCTGCGCCAGGCGGAGGGATGTCCCTAGGGGCCGACCTCTGCCTCACCGACTTCGACCCGCTAGCGGGGCGTGAGACATAAGCTTCACGCCCCGCTTTTTGCGCGGATCGCCAGGACGCGCAAGGGACAAAGGGGTATTCCTGGTATTGGTTGCATAGCGCCACAGGGGAGGTGCGAGCATGTTGCAAGTCATTTCGACCAGCACCCAGGCGACGATGAGCGCGCTCTATCCGCTTTACGCAGGCGGGCAAGGCGCGGCACTCGCTTGTGTGCGCGTGGCAGACGCTGGCCTGTGCCAGCACAGCGAGGGAGAAACATGGTGAAACCGTCTGCCGCCGACTTCGTCGAGCCGTGCATTGCGCGGACCGCTTCGCATCCGTCCCCTCAGACCGTAGGCAACACACGATCGGGGGATGGCGGATGCCATTCCACCGAACAGCATCGTCACGAGATCATTGGACAGTAGCCCCACCGTATTGGAATACAACCGCGCCGCGACGGGTGTATGGATGAGTAGTGGTATTGTCGCGCGCTGAGGGATCACAGGGGCATCATCAGCTTACCAACCGAATATCCAGCAGAAGCATCGTCGGGCTGTGCATGTTTCGGGGCGGTCTGTGTAGGAAGTCCTATGCACGGCAGGGGATTGTGGGTGTTGGCTCCTTCTTGCACAGACCGCTTTCCTTCCAGCCCAGCCCGCGTGAGCTTCTGAGTGCATAAGAGCGCAAGAGGAAGGCCGCACGTGGACGGTAACACCATCCTGCAACTCGGTTACCCGCCCGGCAAGGCGGTAGGATTGGCTCTGCGCGCTGCCGAACAGGCGCTGACTGAGGGCGTCTCCGAAGCGGACGTGCTCGAAGAGCTGGCCGACGTGCTGGCTGCGCCGGAAGACTACGCCGGCGATCCGATCTACGGCCCCGTCGCCAGCGAACTGATCACCGAACAGCGCCGCCGCGAGCAACCTGCTGCCGGGTATGACCTGAGCAACGCCGCGCCCTATCGCGTCTGGGGCGCAGCAGGTATTGAGCCGGAAGCGCTCGAACAGATGAAACGCGCGGTGCGCCTGCCGGTAGCGATCAAAGGCGCGCTGATGCCGGATGCGCACCAGGGCTACGGCCTGCCCATCGGCGGCGTGCTGGCGACGCACAACAGTGTCATCCCCTACGCGGTGGGCGTGGATATCGCCTGCCGGATGCGCATGACTGTCTTCAACGCTTCGCCGCAAATCCTCGATCAGCGCCGCGAGTTCTTCCGCGAAGTGCTCGAAGAGCAGACCCGCTTTGGCACGGGCGCGGAATGGGATCCGCCGCGCGATCACAAGGTGCTGGAAGACCCGGCCTGGAACGAGCACCCGGTCGCTCGCCGTTTCCGCGACCTAGCCTGGCGGCAACTGGGCACCAGCGGCTCCGGCAATCACTTCGTGGAGTTCGGCGCGCTGCACGTGCATTCGACCCTGGACACACCTGCGGGGCGTGTCCCGCCGGGCACCTACCTGGCTCTGCTCAGCCATAGCGGCAGCCGCCGTTTCGGCTACGAGATGGCCGATCACTATACCAAGGTCGCCATGAGCCTGCGCGCGGCGCTGCCCAAAGACTTTCGTCACCTGGCCTGGCTGGAACTGGACGAGGAAGCCGGCGCGGAATACTGGGAAGCCATGACCTTGGCCGGGAAGTATGCCAGCGCCAACCATGCCATCATTCACCGCCAGATCGCCGACGTGCTGCGCATCCCTGTGCTGGGCAGCATCGAGAATCATCACAACTTCGCCTGGAAGGAAGAAGTAGACGGGCAGGAAGCCGTTGTACACCGCAAGGGCGCGACTCCCGCGAGCAAGGACGTGCTGGGCGTCATCCCCGGCAGCATGAGCGCGCCGGGCTTTGTGGTGCGCGGCCTGGGCAACCCGGACTCGCTGAACAGCGCAGCGCACGGCGCAGGTCGCCGCATGAGCCGCAAAGAGGCGCTCTCGCGCTTCAACTGGGAAGATGTGCGGCGTTTCCTGGCCAGTCAGGGCGTCGAGTTACTCTCCGGCGGGCTGGACGAGGCCCCCGACGCCTACAAGGACATCCGCGAGGTGATGGCCCTGCAATCCGACCTGGTGGTGGCGCTGGCGGAGTTCTATCCGCGCCTGGTGAAGATGGACCCGGTCGGCGAGCCGCATTACGGCGGGAGCAGAAAGAGCAAAAAGAAAGGGCGGGGCAAGCGCTGATCCTAGAGGCGCGCCCTGTCCCGATCGTCCTTTCTTACAGCCCCATCACCATACCGGCGATGGTGAAGTAAATGAACAGCCCCGTCGCGTCTACCAGCGTGCTCATCACCGGGCCGGAGACAACGGTTGGGTCAATGCGCAGGCGCGTCGCCAGCAAAGGCAAGACCGACCCCAGAATGTTGGCCCATACCACGATGGTCATGATCGCCAGCGCCACGCTCAGCGACAGCGACGCCGACGATCCCCAGGTCAGGGCGCGCACATAGGCCACGACAGCCATGCCCAGCCCCAGCAGGATACCCACCCGAAACTCGTGCCACAGCGCGCGCAGGGCGTCGCCCAGGTCAAGGTCGCCCACGGCCAGCGCGCGGATGATGGTGCTGGTGGTTTGCGAACCAGCATTGCCGCCCGTGCCGATCAGCAGAGGCACGAAGAAGGCGAGCGCCACTGCCTGCTCCAACTCGCTCTCGAAATGGCGCAGCACGGTACCCGTCAGGCTTTCGGTCAGGAAGAGCAGCAACAGCCAGTTGATGCGTTTGCGCATCACCATGAAGACGTTTGTGTCGAGATAAGAACGCCCCAGAGGTTGCGCACCACCCATGCGCTGAATGTCTTCGGTGGCCTCATCTACCAATACGTCGGCCACGTCGTCGAGCGTCACCACCCCCACCAACCGCTTTTCGGCGTCCACGACCGGCAGCGCCAGCAAGTCTTCGCGCAGCATGATGCGCGCGCATTCTTCCTGGTCGGTGCCCACGTTGACCGCGATCACGTTGGGATCCATGATATCGGCCAGGGGAGTTGCCGGGTCGGCGATGATCAGTTGCCGCAGGTTGACCACTCCGCACAGAATCCCCTGTCCGTCCACCACGAACAGCCAGTAGACCGTCTCGGATTCCGGTTGCCACTCGCGAATGGCTTTGAGCGCCTCGCCAGCTGTCATGCGGCGGCGCAGAGCCAGGAAGTCGGAAGTCATCAGGCCGCCCGCGCTGTCGTCCGGGTGCAACAACAGGGGGCGCACTTCCTCGGCATCTTCCAGGCCTTGCAGCACGACCTGCGCCTGTTCCGGAGAGATGTCGCCCAGCAGGTCGGCAGCTTCGTCAGGCTCCATTTCATCCACAATGCGGATGAGCGTATCGGTGGGCAGGTCGGCGACCAGTTCGGCTACTTCTTGCTCATCCAATCGTTCGAGGATGTCCGCCGAGTCGGTCGGGTCGAGTTCGGGTAACAGGGCGATCTGATGCTCGTCTTCCAGTTCGGAGAACACGTCTGCCTGATCCGCCGGGCGTAACCCTTCGATGATGGCAGTAGCCGTGTTGATATCGCCGCGCTCAAGGACGACACGTAGCTGGGCAAGGATGTCATCGAGGACGAGAGGTTCCATGACGAGCGCCTCCTTCCATTACACCCCGGCGGAGGCGCCCGCCGAGCAGAGCGACCTACCGCAGGGGAGAGAGTATGCGGTTGATGGTGGTCGCTACCCCTGCTCTGAGGGGACGCGGATCAGGTACGTCGCTGTCGTTCATCGCTTCCTTCAACGTCACTTGGCGTAACCGCCGCGATTATCCGCCCGAACATGCCTCTTGTCAAGCAAAAAATGCGCGCGTACGCTGATAGAAGAATGAGGATAACGCCCCACCTGCCCCGTAAAAATGGGCCGCCTTGTTGATGAAGGCAATGCTGTACGCCAGTGTGATGCTCACTGTACCGGGGCGCAAGCCCCTGCTGGCGATCCCGGCTGTGGCACGAGCGAGCTGTGAAGGACTGGAGGCCTGTACCCCTGCCGCGCCAGGCCGCCTGTGGGGCTATGTCGCCCTGCCCGACTCGCTCCGTCTGGTGCTCGGTCCCTGCGAAGAGACCGCCCTGAGCCTCTTTGTGACGCGGGTCAAGGCGCAGACAACCGCGCGGGTGCTCCCCCTTATCCGTCGTGCCGAAGACCCCGACCTGCTGGATGTTGTGCTGCGTTTTAATCCGGTGTGGGGCGGGGCGCTCTACCGCCTGTGGCAGAGCGGCTTTCATTGCACCTGGTTGCACAGCCCAGCCCAGCTACACCGAACTTTGCAACAATTGCGCGAAGCCCCGTTGCGGGCCGGACTGATCGCCGCGGGTGAGGTGTGGCCTCACTGCCGTTTTTCACCCGGCCTGTCGTAGCATCCGCTAAGAATTATGGTCACCGGTAGACATTTCATCTGAAGTGCACAAAACAACGTTTTGACAGGCTCTTCAAATGGATTAAAATAAAGCGAACCGTTCGCTGGTACTCTGGTCACACCAAAGCGCCGGAGAAGGCAAAAAAATGATCGCGCCGCCCAGAGGCCGGGCGTTGGGGGGCATGACTGCTGGTCTGCTGTTGTTGGCGATAGTGAGCGGTGTTGTGCACCCTGGCCCTGTCGGCGCAGTGCAGGGGCCAACCCCTACTCCCATCTCAGGCGTGATAAAACCAGCAGTACCCTGGCGGGCCGGACCGATCGCGCTGCCCCCAGCAGAAGGCGGTTTCGTCGTGGGGCCGCGCGCAGATACACTGCCGCGCACAGGTCTGATTGATGTAGCGGTCGAACTGAGCGATCCGCCCGCGGCCAGAGCCTATGCGCTGGCAAAAACGGCCCTGCATTTGCCCGAAGCGGTCGCTCGCGCGCTGGCCAGCGATTATGGTCAGCGTCTGGACGCAGCCCAAAATATCTTAATCGTCACCCTCACCGCCCCTCCCATCAACGCTACGGTGTTGGGCCGCACGCAGTGGACGCTTAACAGCATTCTGATTCGCGTGGACGCGGCGCAGTTGGACGCTATCCGCTATCTGCCCGGCGTGATCGCCGTGCGTCCGCTGCGCATTGCACAGTTGACGGAGAGCGCGCCTGTCCCAGGGCCGCTCAGCCCGGCCAAACCCATCCCCGTCGCACCGGTTGCGCCCGGCAGACCCGACGAGGCAAGGGTCTACTGAACCGGCGGGCGACGAGCACTGGCTGCGGACAGTCGCCGTCTCCCACAATACAATCTTTCGCGCCAGAGGGGGACCTGGTCTGTTTTTTCTCGCTGCGAGCGTTGCCATTCCGGCGTTCGCCAGCGTTTTTGTATGAGCTACATTTTTCGCACCAAGGGTGGGTTTCATGAACCAAAAGACGCGCCAAACATGTTTGCACGGGATTTTGTTCGTCAGTCTAGTCGTCACCCTGCTTCTGTCCATTCTGATACCACCCGCCGCCGTACAGGCACAGGGGCCGGGTGCGCCGCGTAAACTCACCGAGTTTCCTCTTTCTGCGCGGCCCGCTTCGCGCACCCTCGATACGCCGCTGCGCGAGATCGTGCCCGCGGGTACCGATCCTCTGCTCTACAACCTGGCGAAGCAGGGCCGGTCAACCTCATTGTCGAGCTGAGCACTCCGGCGGCCATCGAAGCGGGCGTGCGCCCGGGCATGAGTCAGGCGCAGGCCGCCGCTGCCATGGAAGCGCAGGTGAGCCGTGTAGAGACGTCGCAGCAGGCGTTGCTGGGCGCGCTGAACAACGCTGGCATCAGTTATCAGCTAGTCGGCGTCAGTAAGCGCGTGCTCAACGCGGTGATCGTGCGGGCGGACGGGGCGCAACTGGCCGCCATCCGCAACCTGCCCGGCGTGAAGGCCGCCTATCCGGAGCGCATCGTCGAGCTGGACAACTCAACCAGCGTGCCCTTTGTCGGCGCGCCTGCGCTGTGGCAGGTGGGCACGGGCTATACGGGCCAGGGCGTGACCATCGGCATCATTGACTCCGGCATTGACTACGATCACGTCAACTTCGGCGGCGACGGCGACGGCGTGCCCGAAGCGAGCGAATTCCCCTCCGCCAAGGTCGCGGGCGGCTACGACTTCGTGGGCGATAGCTGGCACCCCGTCTCGTCACCGGCGCTCGTCCCCGACGCCGATCCCTACGACCAGAACGGGCACGGCTCGCACGTGGCCGGTACGGCGGCGGGCTATGGCGTGTTGGGCGGGGCCACCTACACCGGCCCCTGGAACGCCGCGACGCCCTTCTCTAGCATGGACATTGGCCCCGGCGTCGCGCCCGAAGCAACGCTCTACGCCTACAAGATCGGTTCGGCCTCCAATTACGTATCTGAGGCCGCCGCGATCCTGGCGCTGGAACAGGCCGTGCTCGACGGTATAGATGTAGTCAACATGTCCGTCGGCAGCGACTTCGGCAACCCCAACATTGGCTGGGCAGCGGCAGCAGATAACGCGGCTATGGCCGGCATCGTCGTTGTGTCGTCGGCGGGCAACTCTGGCGATGTCTACTTCATCCAGGGCGACCCCGCCACCGCTGATTGGGCAATCAGTGTGGCCGCGTCGGTGGATGGCAGCCTGGGCATCGAGGTGACTGCATCTTCGAATCCTGCCCTGCTGGGCATCTACGAAGCCGCGGCAGCCAGCTTCGGCCCGTCCACCTATAACGTCACGGCCCCCCTGGTGCTGGTCAACGATGGGACGGGTACAGTGACCGACGGCTGTCAGCCGCTTATTAGCTTCCCGGCTGGCGCTATCGCCCTGATCGACCGCGGAACCTGCACCTTCACCACCAAGGTTGCCAACGCGCAGGCCGCCGGTGCGGCGGGTGTGCTCATCGCCAACTCGGCCACCGGTACGTTCGGCGGGTTGGGTGGCTCTGACCCGACCATCACCATCCCCTCAGTGATGATCCAGTATGCCGCTGGACAGGCGCTGCGCAGCGCGAGCGTGACCGTGCGCATGGACAACACCATCGTTTACGGCGGCACGGCGGACACGCTGGCCAGCTTCTCGTCGCGCGGGCCGCAACGCGAGCCGGACGGCGCAAACGTAGGCCTGAAGCCCGACATCACCGCGCCCGGCTCTGGCATCACCTCGACCGCGCTGGGCACCGGCAACGGCAGCGTCTCCTATAGTGGCACTTCGATGGCATCGCCGCATGTGGCGGGCGCGGTGGCGCTGCTGCGCCAGCTACACCCCACCTGGAGCGTGGCCGAGATCAAGGCGCTGGTGATGAACACCGCCGCACATCACATCTACCAGGGCAACAACCAGACGCCGCCCATTTACGGCCCGGCGCGGGCGGGAGTCGGGCGGCTTGACCTGACCAATGCTTCTGGCAGCGAAGTGATCGCCTACAACGCTGCCGCCCCGGAACTGGTCAGCGTGTCCTTCGGCATCATTGATGCCAGCGCTCCGGCGACCCTGGTGCGCAACGTCACCGTCGAGAACAAGGGCAGCGCAGCAGCCAGCTTCGACGTGAACTATATCCCGCTGGCGGACATCAATGGCGTGAGCGTGAGCGTGTCTCCGGCCACGGTGAATGTGCCCGCGGGCAGCACGGCGACCGTCCAGGTGACGCTGACCCTCACCGATCATGCGACCTGGAACGCGCCACACAGCCACGACCCGACCGTCGCCCAGACGCAGAATGGCTTCCCCCGCCACTGGCTGAGCGAAGAGTCTGGCCTGTTACAATTGCAGAGCGCAGCGCAGGATATAGAGCTGTGGGTACCCATCTACGCGGCGGTGCGCCCGGCCTCCACCCTGCAGGCGACGACCGATCCGCTGCCCGTGACGGGCATGACCGGCCTGAACGCCATCAGCATGGCGGGCAAAGGGGTGTTGACCGGCGGCATGCCGCCCTATGCCGAGTATTCGCTGGTCTCGGCCTTCGAACTCTACGACGAGAGCGAAGACGATCCGGTGTATGAAGGCGTCTACGATTCGGGCGACCTGCAATACGTCGGCGTCACCAGCGACTACAACGCGGTGCGCAACCTGGGCGGCACGCTCTACGACAACAGCCGCCTCTACTTCGGCATTTCCACCTATGGCAACTGGTCGTCGCTCTCCGAAGAAGTGTGGTTCGAGGTCTACATTGACGCAGATCAGGACGGCAACCCCGACTACCGCCTGTGGAACTGGAACCTGGGCAATCCCTTCTTCGGCGCTTCGAACGATGTCTTCATCGTCATCGTGGATGACCTCGGTGCGAACGAGTCGAGCTGGTATGGAGACGTCGTGAACGATATCGAGGCAGATGTCTACGACACGGTGCCCTTCCAGAACAGCGTGCTGTTCATGGGCACCTGGGCGGGGCTGCTGGGCCTGGACGATAGCGATGCCACCTTCGACTTTTGGGTGGCAAGCTGGTACCTCGATGGCACGCTGGTAGACGTCAGCGACCTGATGACCTACAACATGCTGGCCCAGGGCGTGGACTTCTCCACCGACGGCGCGAACGACTATCCTGGTGCGCCGGTCTGGCTCGATAGTGTCGGGCCATCTGTGCCTGTGCGCTACGACTGGTCGGTCTACGTGGGGCCGAACCCGCCATGTGTGTTGCTGCTGCACCATCACAACGTGCCCAGCCTGCGCGCCGAAACGGTCTGCCTGCAGGCTAATGTCTCCTACGATGTGGGCGTGACCAAGACGGTAGACAATCCGTACCCGGAGGAACTGGAGCCAGTCGTCTTCACCATCACCGCCACCAACAACGACCTCAACCAGCAAGTGTCGGCCATCGTCGAAGACCTGTTGCCCGCCGACCTGCAGTATGTGTCGCATAGTGCCAGCCAGGGTAGCTATAGCGAGATCAGCGGCGAATGGGCAGTCGGCATCCTGCCGCCGGGCGGCTCGGCCACCCTGGAGATCGTCGCCTATCCGGTGACGGGCACGGACGGCCAGACCATCACCAACACGGCCACCATCACCGGCAGCGTGGGCGTGGACGCCAACCCCGCCGACAACACCGCGTCGGTGGATATCCTGGTCGGTGGGCCGGGCGGCGGAGGCGCAGCGGGTGGAGCGGCGCTCAGCCTGTTCGACCCCGCCCTGAGCAAGGTCGGCGTGTTGCAACCTGGCGGCATCGGCCTGCCCGGTGAGCAGATCACCTGGACGATCCTGTTGACCAACACCGGCACAGGCACAGCCACCAATATCCCGGTCGTGGACACGCTGCCCGCTGCCCTGCGCATTGACAGCGCCACCACCTCCAGGGGCACGGTGAGCATCTCCGGCCAGACGGTGACCTTCACCATAGACAGCATTGGCCCCGGCGAGACCGTGCAGATGCAGATCGTCACGACGGTAATCAGCAGCCCGTCTGATGGGCAGTTCGTCAACGAGGCGATCATCCCCGTGCCCGATGGACAGGGTGGCACCGTCATCCTGGAGCGGGCGCAGGCGACGGTCGCGGGGGTGAGTCTGCTGCCGTCTACCGGCTACCCGCCGCAGTAGATCGATTGCCAGTGCGGTAGAAAAATCGTAGGGGCGTATGGCAATATGCCCCTACGATTTGTTTCAGGCTGTGCTGATATGCCCGGCAGAAGGGCAACACCTGAGCGCCAGAAACGCGCGCGCCGTCTGACCTCGCCTCCAGCCCCGGTTCGTCCCCATTGACCGTGAAGATACCCCTTAGTCGGGCGCTCGCCATATGGCGTTTGCTACAGGGGGATCGCATCAAACCGCTTGCCGTTTTACCTCACCCCCAGCCTCGCTTCGCTCGGCTTGCCCCCTCTCCGACGCGGAGGGGGCGCGAGGCGCGTCAGCGCCGAGCGGGGGTGAGGTCAACCAGCAGATCACACCTGAGCTTACTTCTGCCCATGGCTCTGCTGGCTGATTTTGATGCTATTACCCTGGCGTTTGCTATGGCTCGACCTGCCCCATGTCCTCGCAACGAAAGCTTGCCTCAGGTCTCATGCAAGCCAGGGGCCGCGTCCCTTCCTGGCGGCTTCGCTGATTTGTGCATTTGTCACATAGGCAATACCTCGAAAATTATTGTACGATCAGTTCGATATTTCTATAACGCCGTTATATAGAGTAAAACGATCTCGGAGAAGCACATTGGTTGACTACACCGTCGCTGTCCTGGAAGATGCCATCAGTATTCTGAGAGTGCTGCAAAGCCGCCGCGAAAGTATGACCCTGGCCGAGATCACGGCGGCCTCTGGCTTTGTGAAGAACAAGGTCTTCCGCATCCTCTACACGCTGGAAAAGCATCACCTGGTCGAGCGCGACGAGCAGGGGCACTATCGGCTGGGGTTGGGGTTGCTGGAACTGGCCCAGCACGTGCGCAGTCAGACCAGCCTGATCACAGCGTGCCAGCGTACGCTGGACTGGCTGGTGGCCGAAACCGGCGAGAGCATCTTTGTGGGCGTGATCAGTGGCCGCGAGGCACTGTGTGTAGAAGCCCGCGAATCGCCTCAGTCCATCCGGCTGTTTGCCCAGGTGGGGCGGCGCGCTCCTCTTCACAGCGGGGGTGTGCCCAAGGTGCTGCTCGCTCACCTGCCCGAAGCCCAGCGCCGCACCCTGATCGAGCACTTCCAACGCGATCCGGGGATGGCGGGGGTGGCGATCGACCCGCAAAAACTGGAAGCGTCGCTCGCCCTCATTCGTCAGCAGGGCTACGCCGTGATCGCCGATGAACTGGACATAGGTGCGCACTCGATCGCAGCTCCCATCCGCGACGCGCAGGGGAAGGTTATCGCCGCCATTTCGATAGCCGGTCCCTCCCATCGCTTCACCGAGGAATGCATTCAGCGCTATATCCAACTGGTTCAGGAGGCAGCCCTGGAGATTTCGCAGGCGCTAGGCTACTGCGTGCCGGTCGGCATCCTGCCCGGACAGCCTGCTTGAGGGGGTGCCTACTCCACTCACAGGAGGTTGGCTGTACCATGACGCTTTATCAGGCCGCTGAGGCCACGTTGGAAGAGTCTCTTTTGAAAGAGCTTTCGCTCGATGTGCCCTGGGCTTTGATCGAGCACTTTGCCACGCTGGTGCGCGAATCCGGCAGCGAAGACGAGCGCAAAGCCGCCCGCTACATCGCCGACCGGCTCAGCGAGTTCGGCATCCCACACAAGGTCTACGAGCCGGAGCTATTCCTCAGCGTGCCGGTCAAGTCTTCGCTGCAAGTGGGCGACAAGACCATCCGCGCCAAGAGTCCGGCCTTTTCGGCCAACACCGGCTCGCAGGGCCTCACCGGCGAACTGGTGGCGATTCCCAGCCTGTATTCTCCGCGCAGTGTTGACCTGTTCGACATCACGCCCGCCGTTGACGTGGACGTGAAGGGCAAAATCGTGATCGTGGACGGTTTCGGCGGGCCTGCGCCGGTGCGCGCTTTTGAGCAACTGGGCGCGATCGGGCAGATTTACATCAACCCTGGCGTAGACATTCACTGGGGCATCTGCACCACCATCTGGGGCGCGCCCGACCTGGACAACGCGCACCGGCAGCCGCGCACGCCGGTGATCTCCATCAACCGCCCCGATGGTGAAGCACTGTTGCAGCAATTGCAGGCAGCCGGAAAGCTCGAAGTCACCCTGTTCACCGAGTTGAAAGAAGGGTGGTTCCCCTGCCCGCTGGTGGTGGCCGAGATCACCGGTCAGCAAGAACCGGAGCGTTTCGTGCTGGTGCACGGGCACTATGACTCCTGGGATGTGGGCATCGGCGACAATGCAGTGGGTAACGCCACCCTGCTAGAACTCGCCCGCGTGTTCTACAAACACCGCGACCGGCTAGCGCGCAGTCTCAAGATCGCCTGGTGGCCGGGACACTCGACGGGCCGTTACGCCGGTTCGACTTGGTTCGCCGACACCTTCGGCCTGGAACTGGCCCGCAACTGCGTGGCTCAGGTGAACATTGACTCGCCGGGGTGCCGTTGGGCCACCGAATACTACGACGTGTCGTGGATGAAGGAGACCGAGGACTTCTGCGTGCAGGCTATCCAGGAAGTCACTGGCAAACAGGCCCAGGGCGAGCGTCCGCACCAGGCTGGCGACTATTCGTTCAACAACATCGGCATCTCCGGTTTCTTCATGCTGCTCTCCACCATGCCCAAAGAGTTGCTCAAGGAAAAGGACTACTATCCGGTGGGCGGCTGCGGAGGCAACATCGCCTGGCATACTGAAAACGACACGCTGGAGATCGCCGACAAAGACAACCTCATGCGCGATCTGCGCGTCTACGTGGCTACCCTGCAGCGCGTGCTCAATAACCCCCTGCACCCCTTTGACTTTCGCAAGCTGGGGGCGGAGTTCCACGAAACGCTCACCACATACGCCGCTGCCGCACAGGGCGAAGTGGATTTCAACCCAGCCTTCCAGGCGCTGGACGAGTTGCGTACCACGCTGGACACCCTCTATGAACGGGCGGCTGGCCTGAACGGACGAAGCGTGACCGACCCGGCAGTGCGCGCCTTCAACGACGCCATCCTGGAACTGGGGCGCGAATTGATCCCGATTAACTTCACCCGTCAGGGGCGCTTCCGTACCGAGCCGGCTGTCAAGATACCGCCCCTGCCCGATTTGGAGCCGGCCACTATGCTGGCCCAGGCTACAGGGCATCAGCGGCGGGTCATCCGCACGCACCTGGTGCGCGGGATCAATCGCGTCACCTGGGCGTTTGAGTGCGCCACACAGGCCGCACAACGCGCGCTGGCACACATGGGGGTCTGACAACAAGCCCGTGCCCTGTTTTGCGCTCGTGGACGGGGGCGATGGGCAATCGGTCGTGGCAGGTTGAGGAGAGGCAGAGATGAAGATCGTCTATCTGGTGCCTGGCCCGATGGGGCGCTCCCCAGAAGGGCAAGCCGAATTGGCGCGGCGGGGCGCTTTGCTCAAGAAATATGCGGCCCCTGGTGTTGAAGTGGGCATTGAGGACGTGCCGCAAGGCCCAGCTTCCATCGAGAGCATGTATGAGGAATACCTCTCGATCCCGGCCACCGCGCAGCGCGCTGTCGAACTCGAACAGGAGGGATGGGAGGCGATCATCCTGGGCTGCTACGGCGACCCCGGCCTCGATGCCCTGCGCGAACTGGTCTCCATCCCCGTCATCGGCCCTGGCGAGGCGACCGCTCTGATTGCGGCGTCGCTGGGACACCGCTTCTCGATCATCACCATCACCGAAAGCGTGATCGCCCCCACCGAGCGGCAGATGCGCAACGTGGGGGTGGGCGAAAAGCTGGCCAGCGTGCGAGTGGTGGGCATCCCGGTGCTGGAACTGCATCACGACCGCGAGCGCACCATCCGCGCCACCGTGGAACAGGGGCGGCGGGCCATCGAGCAAGACCGCGCCGACGTGCTCATCGTAGGCTGCATGAGCATGGGCTTCCTGGAAATCGCCGAAGCCGCCGGGCAACAGTTGGGCGTGCCCTTCCTCAATCCGGCACGGGTGTCGCTCAAGTTCGCCGAGATGCTGGTGGGCGCTGGCCTGACGCATTCGCGCCGCGCCTATCATGTGCCGCCCAAGCTGGCGATGGGCAAAGTCAAATCGGCAGCCGAGCTGTTGCACGCCTGAGAGGGAAACGCCATGGAGTACCTGCTCACTCATGCCACCCTGATTGACGGCACAGGGCGAGACCCCCTCCCCGATGCGGCGCTGTGGGTGCGGGACGGACGCATTGCCTGGGCTGGCCCGCTTGCTGCGCTGCCTGCTGAGGCCCGTCAGGTGCCTGACCAGGATGTGTCCGGGCGGACCATCATCCCCGGCCTGATTGACGCGCACGTGCACGTCTGTTGGAATGGGCGCGAAAGTGTGTTGGAGCTGGTCAAACGCGACCGCGATCTGATCGTGCTGGAAGCGGTCAAGACGCTGCGGCGTATCCTGGCCTCTGGCACGACGACTGTGCGCGACATCGGCGGGCACGACTACGTCGAAATGGCGCTGCGCAAGGCGATCAACGCTGGTTTTATCGCCGGGCCGCGGATGCGCACATCGGGCAAAGTGATCGCCATGACGGGCGGACACGGCTACTTCATCGCCCGCGAAGCAGACGGGCCGGACGAGGTGCGCAAGGCCGCCCGCGAGCAAATCAAGGCTGGCGCAGACAACGTCAAGCTGATGGCCACCGGCGGAGCGGCCACCCCCGGCCAGGACGTGATGGCCAGTCAGTTCACCGTCGAAGAGCTGGCCGCGGCGGTGCAGGCCGCTCATGCGCTGGGGCGTACCACTGCCACACACTGTCATGGCACCGGCGGGATCAAGAACTCGGTGCTGGCAGGGATCGACTCGATCGAGCATGGGACATACCTGGACGAAGAGACAGCGCAGATGATGGTCGAGCGCGGCACCGCTCTGGTGCTGACGCTGGGCGTCGCCAACCCCGATCTGACCGATGTGCCTCCGGCGGCGCAGGCCGAAGCCAGACGGCTGGAGAGCGTGCTTGGTACGCTGAGCGCGCGCATGCGCGAGTCGGTGCAGATCGCGCGGGCGAAGGGCGTGTTCATTGGCGCTGGTTCCGATGCGGGCGGCAACCCCCTGGCCCCACATAACTTCAGCATGGCCAGGGAACTGGAACTGCTGGTTGATCACGGCTTTTCGCCTCTGGAAGCGCTGACCATCGTCACCCGCAACAACGCGCGCATCCTGCGCTGGGAAAACGAGCTGGGCACGCTGGAGCCGGGCAAGCTGGCCGATTTCGTGCTGCTCTCCGCCAACCCTGTAGAGCACATCAGCCATGTGCGCGCGGTAGAGGCCGTCTATCAGGGCGGGGTGTGCGTCTGGCCGCCTTCGGAAAAGCATCTCTTGTAGAGGTCAGCGATGGACGACATCCTGCAGGTAGTCGAAGAACGGCGCGCTGTCTACCTGGACTGGCTGGTGCAGCTTTGCCAGCAACCTTCCATCGCGGCGCAGAATGTGGGCATGGACGAGACCGCGCGTCTGGTCGAGCGCCTGCTGACGGACATAGGGGCCAGCGCGCGCCAGATTCCGACGGCTGGCTATCCGGTCGTCTATGGCGAAGTGGGCGGCGCGGGGCACAAGACCCTCTCGTTCTACAATCACTACGACGTGCAGCCCCCCGAACCGCTCGCCGAGTGGCTCTCTGACCCGTTCAAGCCGACCATCCGCGATGGCGTCTTCTATGCCCGCGGCGTGGCCGACAACAAAGGCAATCTGGTCGCCCGGCTGGCCGCGGTAGATGCCTATCTGCGCGCGCGGGGCAGGCTGCCCGTCAATGTGAAGTTCATCTTCGAGGGCGAAGAGGAGATCGGCAGCCCCAACCTGGCTGCGTTCGCCGAGCAACACCAGGACCTGATCCAGGCCGACGGTTGCATCTGGGAAGCCGGTTACAGCGATGTCGAAGGGCACCGCGAAGTCTACCTGGGGCTGAAGGGCATCCTCTATGTCGAATTGACGGCTCAGCAAGCCAACGTTGATCTGCACTCGATGTGGGCGGCCATTGTGCCCAGCGCGGCCTGGCACCTGGTGCGCGCCTTGAACACCCTCAAAGATGATCAGGATCGCGTGCTGATCCCTGGCTTCTACGACGACGTGTTGCCGCCCTCGCCCGCCGACCTGGAAGCGCTGGCGCATATGCCCTTCGACGAGGACGCGCGCCGCCAACAACTCGGTTTGCGCGCCTTCATCAACAACCTGACCGGCCCGCCGCTGCGCGAAAAATACGTCTTTCAACCCACCTGCAACATCTGCGGCTTAGAGACCGGCTACACCGGCGAAGGTCTCAAGACCGTGCTGCCACACCAGGCGCGTTGCAAGATTGACTTTCGGCTGGTGCCCAATCAGAACCCACATAAGCTGTTCGATCAGCTCAAAGCATACCTGGCAGCCCAGGGCTTCGCTGACATTGACATCAAGCTGTCAGCAGCGTTGCATCCGGCCCGCACGGCTGCCAATCATCCTTTTGCCCAACTGGTCATCCAGGGCGTACGCGAGACATACGGCCACGAGCCGGTGATCTATCCGCTTATTCCTGGCAGCGGCCCCATGTATGACCTGTGTCAGCGTTTTGGCATCCCTGCGGTGTCGGTGGGTGTCGGCAATGCCAGTTCGCGCAATCACGCCCCCAACGAAAACATCCGCGTGGACGACTTCTACCAGGGAATTGCTCACCTGGTCTACATCCTGGATCGCTTCCATACCTTGCCTTAGGCCTGGTCAGTTGAAGCAAAGGAGGGAGGGACAGTGGTCGTACCGCATCTATTCAATCGTTCATGGTGGCAGGTCAGTCATAGCAGGAGGAAAACAATGAAGCTCAAACGACTCTCTTTTCTCTTGGCTGTCGTGCTGATCCTCTCGGCCCTGGCAACCAGCGGGGTAGTGGCTCAGCAAGGCGGTCAACCCGTGCCCAAGGTAGTGGTGCTCTCCAACGTGCAGGGCGCAGACCCGATCGAGTTCGAGTCGGCACGCCTGCTGGTCGAAAACATGCGCAAACTGGGCCTGGACGTAGAGCACCGCGCCATGCCCTGGGAACAGCAGGCCGATCTGGTGTGGTACGAGCGCACCAACTGGCAACTGACCGCCTGGCGCATGGTTGCCCGCCCGGAACGTATGGACCCCGATGAGTTCGTGGTCAACCTGTTCCATTCGGATACAGCCGAGTCTGGCTACAACTTCGTTGGCTACATCAATCCAGAGTACGACGAACTGGCTGACGCACAGCGTGCCGAGACCGATCCCGAAAAGCGCCGCGAACTGATCTTCAAGGCGCAGGAGATCATCGCCCGCGACGTGCCCTATATCTACGTCGCCCATCCGAGCCTGCCGCAGTTGGTGCGCACGGACGTCTGGGACAGAAACTCGGTCGTGGACGCCCAGGGTATCGGTATCCAGAACTTCTGGACGTGGATCGGGCTGACGCCGCTGGGCGGCCAGAAGTCCATCATCACCAACACGGGCGACCAGATTCAGGCCATCAACCCCCTGTACATCTCTGGCGATGCCGACTCGCGCATCACCGAGCTGATCTGGGATCGCCTGATGCGCATCGGGCCAGACGGCCTGCCCAAGCCCTGGGCGGCGGAGTCCGTGGTGTGGGAAGATAACCTGCATGTGCTGGTGACGCTGCGCGAAGGCATGAAGTGGCACGACGGTCAGCCCGTGACGGTAGAGGATGTCAAGTTCTCCTTCGAAGCGCCCAAGTCCGGCGAAGTGCCCATGTATGCCAAGTTCGTTGCCGCCATCGAGAGCATTGACATTCTGGACGAGCGCACTTTGCGCTTCACCCTCAACAAGCCCTGGTCGGCCTTTGAGACCGCTTCGCTGGCCAAGCTCAACCTGATCCCCAAGCACATCTGGGAACCGATCTTGGCCGATCTGGCCGGTAGCGACGCCAACGCCGAGAGCTATCAGGAAGAAGTGCCCATCGGCTCCGGCCCCTTCCGCTTCGTGGCCTGGCAACCCGGCGAGTCGGTGATCCTGGAGGCCAATCCCGATCACTTCCAGCCGCCCAAGGCCGAAAAGTGGATTCTGCGCATCATCCCCACCCAGGAATCGGCGCTGGGGCAGATTCAAACCGGCGAGTTGAATTTCCTGCGCGAATGGGAAGGTGACGCCGAGATTCTGAAGCAGGTGGCCGACTCCGACCCCGATATCGAGCTGTTCGCCAGCCCAGACCTCGGCTTCCGCTTCTTTGCGTTCAACCTGCGCGTCGAACCGTTCGACGACCCCGTGCTGCGCCGCGCTGTGGCACATGCCCTGCCGCGCGACGCGATCATCGCCAATATCTACAAGGGGTTCGCCGTGCCAGCGGACTCTTACGTCTCGATAGCGATTGACTACTGGCACAACCCGAACCTGCCGCAGTACGAGTACAACATCGAGGCGGCACGGCAGTTGCTGGCCGATGCCGGTTATAGCTGGGACAGCGACGGGCGCTTGCTCTACCCGGCGGAATAGCCCGGCATCGCACAGCAAGGGACGGGGGAGGGGGCGGACGGCGCTCCTTCCCCCTCGCCCAGGAGGAGGTGACCCGTGCGGCGAGGGATCATGCTCTATATCGGCAGCCGGCTGCTGCAAAGCCTGCTGGTGTTGTGGGCCATTGCCACCATCCTGTTCTTTCTGTTCCGCCTGGCTCCTGGCGACCCAACGGTTGCGTTCATTGATCCTTCGTTCACCGAGGAACAGGAACAGGCCCTGCGGGCGCGCTTTGGGCTGGACAAACCCTTGCACGAGCAATACGTGATCTATCTGGCGAACCTGGTCAAGGGCGACCTGGGCGACTCCTTCTTCTACAGCAAGTCAGTCGCCGAACTCGTGCTCGAAATGCTGCCCAACACGCTTTACCTCAGCTTCGCCTCGTTGTTCGTGGCCTATGTTATTGGCGTGATCGGGGGCATTGTCCTGGCCTCTATACGGGGACGCTTCCTGGAGCAGGCGGGCATCACCGTCACCCTGATGACCCGCGCCGCGCCCGAATTCTGGGTGGGGATGTTCCTGCTGGCTGTGTTCGCCTTCGAACTGCGCTGGCTGCCCTCTTCGGGCACCAGTTCGCCGGGCACCATCTACAAAAGCGAACTGGAAAAGCTCACTTCCAAGGACTTCTGGGAGCATATGATTCTCCCCACTGCCACTTTGGCCTTCTATCTGCACGGGCTGCCCCTGCTGCTGATGCGCTCCAGCATGTTGGAAATTCTGGATCAGGATTTCATCACCATGGGCCGCCTGATCGGCTATTCGCGCTGGCGGCTGATGCTACGTCACGCAGCGCGCAATGCCCTGTTGCCTGTTCTCACCGCGCTGACTCTGGGGATCGGTTATTCCATCGGAGGCGATGTGGTGGTGGAGAACGTCTTCGGCTGGCCGGGCATTGGTCGTCTGCTGGTGCGCGCCGTCTCCGCCTCCGACTATCCGGTGGTGCAGGGCGCATTCTTCATGATCGCGCTGATCATCGTGGTGCTCAATTTCGTGGCCGATGTGCTCTATGGGCTGCTCGATCCGCGTGTGGGAGCTTCCGAGCAGGCACGCATCTCTTGAGTGGGTCGTTCAGAGGAGGAAGCCGTGGAAACGGGGAGCAAGCTAGACCTGCCAGCGGTGCTTGTCGCCCCTGCGGGCGGTCCGCGCGGATCATGGCTGGGGCAGTTCCTGCGCACTAACTTTGAGGTCTTTCAGCGCGACTTTCTGGCGCTGCTGGGCCTGATCATTCTGCTGTTCTTTGTGGTGGTGGCCATCTTCGCCCCGCTGATCGCACCCTATGGGCCGACGGAGGTGATCGAGCAGGAGGGCATCTGGCTTTCCAACAAGAAGCCGTCCGATCAATTCATCCTGGGCACGACCAATCTGGGGCGCGACATTTTCTCTCAGTTGGTGTATGGGGCGCGTCCGGCGTTGCTGGTGGGTTTCTCCGCGGCAATCGCCGTCTCGATGATTGGCACTCTGGTGGGGTTGCTCGCCGGTTACTTCGGCGGCTGGGTAGATGCGTTGCTCATGCGCCTGGCCGATGTCGCCTTCGGCATCCCCTTTCTGCCTTTCATCATTGTGCTCTCGGCCTTTCTCGACCCCAGCATCTGGAATGTGGTGCTGGCCATGGCCGCCCTGCTGTGGCGCGATAGCAGCCGCGTCATCCGCGCCCAGGTGCTGGTCATCCGCGAGCAGGCTTTCGTCAGCGCCGCCAAAGTATCGGGGGCGGGCCACTTGCGCATCGTCTTTCTGTACATTGCCCCCAGCATTCTACCGCTCACCTTCCTTTATGGCTCGCTGGCCATTGGCTGGGCGATTCTCACCGAAGCCAGCGTCAGCTTTCTGGGCTTCGGCGATCCGAATGTGGTTAGCTGGGGCTACATGTTGCAGGATGCTTTCCTTTCGCAGGCGTTGTCGCGGGGAGCTTTCTACTGGTTCATCCCGCCGGGCGTCTGCATCATGCTCACGGTGATGGCAGGCTTCTTCATTGGCCGCGGTTACGAAGAGATTCTCTTCCCACGCCTGCGCCGTCAGTAGGGCGGGGGATGGTGTGCACGTCCAGGATCACCGCCGGGAAGGATTGGCCTCATGACGCTGCTAGAGATTCGCGATTTAAGCGTGATCTACCGCACCCAGCAGGGCACTGTGCAGGCAGTTGATCGGGTTGCGCTCGAAATGCATCAGGCCCAACACCTAGGCATCATCGGCGAGTCCGGGTGTGGCAAGACTACGCTGCTACGCGCCCTGATTCGTGTACTGCCTCGCAACGGCAAGATCACCGCGGGCCAGATTCTCTTCAAAGGGCGCGACTTGCTGACACTCTCCGAGCGCGAGATGCGTCAACTCCGCTGGCGCGAGATCGCCATGATCCCGCAGGCCTCGATGGACTCCCTGAACCCTGTGCAGCGCGTGGGTCGTCAGCTCGAAGAGTTGCTCACCGTGCGCGGCAAACTCGATCGCGCGGCTGCCCGGCGGCGCGCTGTCGAACTCTTCGAGATGGTGGGGCTGGGCACCGAGCGGCTGGAACACTATCCGCACGAGTTCTCAGGCGGGATGAAGCAACGTGCGGTCATCGCCATGGCCCTGGCCCTGCAACCAAGCCTGCTCATTGCCGACGAACCGGTGACTGCCCTGGACGTGATCGTACAGTTCCAGGTATTGGAAGTGCTGCGTCAGCTTGAGCACGAACTCAACCTGACCATTCTGCTGATCACCCACGATATCTCGGTGGTGGCTCAGCTCTGCGACTCGGTGGCAGTGATGTATGCCGGGCAAATTGTCGAGCGCTCTTCCGCCGAGCAATTTTTTAACGCGCCGGGGCATCCTTACAGTCTGGGCCTGCAACACGCTTTCCCTCATCTGGTCCGGCCCAAAGACTACCTGATCTCCATCGAGGGCTACCCGCCCGATTTGCATCACCCGCCCCAGGCGTGCCGTTTTGCCGAGCGCTGCCCCTTTGCCGAGCCGCGCTGCCATCAACAGTCCCCTGCGCTCGAGGAGATCGCGCCTCAGCATTGGGCGGCGTGCCTGCGCGCGGAAGAAATGGACAGCCTGCGCCAGCAGGCAGGTGACCCGCAGGTCTGGCTGAAGACGCAGGCCGCGCGTCAATCCGCCAACGGCAATGGCCGACATTTCTCCGGCAACCATCATGACAGAGAGGTGAAGACGCTGCCCACCGCTCAGGTCGCCGCGGCCCAACCGCTGGTCGAGGTGCGCGAACTATCCAAGCGCTATCACATTGGCGGCGGCTTGGCCGGATTGTTGCGCGGACAGAAACCGCAGACTGTGTACGCCGTCAATCATGTCTCGTTCAACCTGCAGCGCGGCGAAAGCCTGGGCCTGGCGGGCGAGTCTGGCTGCGGCAAGACCACAACGGGCAAGTTGCTGGTCAAATTGCTGGAGCCAAGCGCCGGGCAGATCATTTTCGACGGACAGGATACGGCGGGGCTGTCGCGCCGGCAATTGCGCGAGTTTCGCCGACGGGTGCAGTTAATGTTCCAAAACCCGTTCGAAGCGCTCAACCCGCGTTTCACCCTCTATCGCTCGTTGGCCGAGCCGTTGATCATTCACGGCTGGCGTGATAAGGCACAGCGCCGGGCGCGCATCATCGAGACGCTCGAATACGTCAACCTGCGCCCGGCAGAAGCGTTTCTGGACAAATATCCCCATCAGCTCTCCGGCGGGCAACTCCAACGGGTGGTGCTGGCGCGGGCGCTGGTGCTCCGCCCTGATCTGTTGATCGCCGACGAGCCGGTCTCGATGCTGGATGTGTCGGTGCGCGCGGGCATCCTCAACACCATGAAAGGGTTGGCCCGTGAACTGGGCCTGACAACGGTATACATCTCGCACGATCTGTCTCTGCTGCAGTATACCTGCGACCGCATCGCCATCATGTACCTGGGCCACGTCGTGGAGATCGGCCCGTCTCAAGACATCATCAGTCAGCCGCGCCACCCCTACACCCAGGCCCTGATCTCAGCCGTGCCCGTCCCCGACCCAGCCCTGCCCAACCCGCCTCTGCGCATCCGTGAGGGGGTACCGCGCCCCACGCAGCAGGCGATTGGTTGCCCGTTTGTGGAGCGCTGCCCCGAGGCGATGGAAGTCTGCCGCAACGTCTTCCCGCCGGCGATCAAAGTCAGCGAACAGCATCAGGTCTTGTGTCATCTGTATGGGGAACATGCCGCTTCGCCCCGTCTGCCCGAACCAATGGAGGAGAGCCTTTCATGAGCACGATGACCGCGGCAGTATTGCAACGGCACGGCGACCTGGACGCCATTGCGCTGCAACAGGTGCCCATTCCCCAACCTGGCCGGGGCGAAGTGCGCCTGCGAGTGCGAGCCTGTGCCCTCAACTGGCTGGACGTGGGCATACGCCAGGGGCCGAAATTCGGCGCAGTGCCCCTGCCGCTGATCGGCGGAGGCGATATCTGCGGCGTGGTGGATGCCCTTGGCGACGAGATGAGCGGCTGGCAGGTAGGCGACGAAGTAGTGGTCTATCCGCTGCTGACCTGCGGGGAATGCGAATACTGCCGCCGCGGTGAGCCGACCATCTGCCCGCATCATCGCATCATCGGCGAACATGTCAACGGCGGGCTGGCGGAATATACGGTCGTTCCGGCGCGCAATCTGTTGGGCAAGCCGTCCCGCCTGACTTTCGTGGAGGCGGCGGCGCTGCCGGTGGTTGCCATGACCGCCTGGCACATGCTCATCACTGTGGGACAGCTTCGCGCCGGCGAGCGTGTCCTGATCCTGGGCGCAGGCGGCGGTGTCGCCTCGATGGGCATTCAGATCGCCCGCCTGGCCGGAGCACAGGTCTTCGCCACGACCTCATCACCCGAAAAAGCGGCGCGAGCAGCGGCGCTCGGTGCACAGCAGGTGTTCAACTATCGCGAGCAGGACTGGGTGCAGGGAGTCCTGGAAGCTACCGGCGGGCGCGGGGTTGACCTGGTGCAGGATAACGTCGGCGGCGCAACCTGGGCGCAGTCGCTGCGTGCGCTGGCTCGCGGGGGCCGCCTGGTGCCCTGTGGCTCGCATTCGGGCACGACCTTCACGCTGGACATCACCCAAGTCTATCACCGCCAACTGAGAATCCTCGGCTCCAACGGCGGCACCTATCAAGACCTGGCCGCCGCCCTGAAGCTGGCCGAGGAAGGGCGTCTGTTGCCGGTTGTGGATACAGTGTTGCCACTCAGCGAAATTCATCAGGGCCATCGCCTGCTCGAAGCCGGACAGCACTTCGGCAAGATTGTCATCGAGATTCCCTGATTTTTGCCCGACCTGCTCACCCGACGGTCTCTTGTCCGCAAACCCGGGCGCATCCTGCCAGTGTCCCAGGGGTGGGGTGCGAACTTCAGCCACAGGGAGTTGTACTCTGCCGTTATGATTGCTCAGTGGCCAGCGGACGATGCCGACCGACATCGTCCCTCATCATTGCTCGCCCTGACCTGTCATCAGCAACAGGCAGGCTGTCGCCGATAACTGACGGCTGATAGCTCGTGCCACACCCGTCTCAGAAGGGGCACACGTCGTTGAGGGTATAGGCGCGGTTGCTGTAGCCGTAACTGTTGAGCACGCCCAGCACGTTGGCTCCGCTGGCGATAGCGGCTGCGCAGGCGGCGCGTGCGTCGCCGGTGGCCCGGAAATTGTCCATGAACGCCTGCCCCATCTGCGCAAAGCCATAGCCAGGGGTGCCGGGCGGATTCTCGCCCATCAACACGTTGAACCAGGTCTCAGCGCGGGCGTTGCCCAGCCGGGCATAGGTGATCATAATGCGGAAGGCAGCATAGGCCCGCAGCGCTTCGGTTTCTCCGGCAACATTCCAGGCCAGCAACGAACTGTTCTTGCGCGCTTCGTCATAGGCCAGGATAGCCGGACGCCATTGTCCCTGGCGCAAGAGATCATCGGCGTCGTAGATGGCGTGAATGCGATAGCGCGCGCCGGGCACCTCTTCGCGCAGCGCCAGCACGTAGTCCTGGCCATTCCAGTCCCACGTATCTACCACGCTGCGCTGTGGGCCGGTCGCTGCCGTGCCAGGCGGGTTGATGGCAGCGGTCAGTTCCAGCACCCCGTCGCCGTCCACGTCCAGCACGCTCACACGCCCGTTGATAGCGACGATCTGCCCGTTGTTCAGCTCCTCGAACACACCGACGATGGCGTTCCAGCTCAGAATTTTGGCTTCCTTGAAGCAGGCTGAACCGCTGCAGGTCTCGGTGAAGAAGACCAGTTCAGCCTTGACATCGGTGTTCATATCGCCCACGCGCACCAGTTCCGGCAGGGCAATGGCCGGGTTGAAGACCGTCTGATAGAGCAGGCGATAGCCGCCCGCGTCGCAGCCGAAGACCAGCAACTGCCCGGCATTGAGCGGCGCTTCTGGGTTGTAGGTGGCCGGGTTGTAGAGCGTGACGATCACTTCGGGGATGCCGTCGCCTGTCAGATCGGTGTCCGCCTGCACGACGCCGCCCTTATCCGTGAGCGCGCCCCAGTCGCGCAGAGTCGCTTCGAGCACGGTGGGCGCGCCCCCCGCCGACAGGAAGCGCCCAATAGCCACGCTGTAGTCGTTGAAGCTCTCTGGACGCGCGGGCGGGACGGGTGCGCCGGGCTGTGGACACTGATTCGGCTGATAGTAGGGCGCGGGAGGCGGCGCAGCGGCGGTTTGCGTGGCCGCCTGAATGGTGGCGACGGCGGCAGTAGCGGTGGCGTTCGGTCCTACAGGATTGCCCGGCGCGCTCCCCCCTGGCGCGGGCGTGGTCGGGACGGCGAATTGACCGGTGGGCGTCACCAGCCACACCGACAGACGACCACCAGGGGTAGCCGTCAGCAAGGGGGGACGGGTGACGGTCGGCGCTTCGCGCTCGCCGATGACATCGGTCACCGGGCCGCAGGCGACCAGCAACGTAGCAATCAGGGTCAGCACCCCGTTGAGAACAAGAGCAAGAGTTCGGCGCGTGTTCATGTCGCGAAGTATAGCGCAGCAAGCCGCGCGCGCCATTCTCCCTCAGCGTAATTGCACCAAAACCGGCCAGCAGAACCATGGGCAGAAGTAAACTCAGGTGTGATCTTCTGGTTGACCTCA